>Ga0208600_1000160_pt1 | contig 9040 bp, 23 predicted proteins | sample LakMenEpi08Oct12_FD_150681 | JGI IMG/M metagenome (GOLD analysis project Ga0208600, IMG submission 150681) | Freshwater microbial communities from Lake Mendota, WI - 08OCT2012 deep hole epilimnion (SPAdes) | ecosystem: Environmental > Aquatic > Freshwater > Lake > Epilimnion/Euphotic zone ... | reverse complement strand
TATTAGGAACAGCATTGTATAATGATTTTGTGACAAAGATTATAGCAGGAACATTGAGTAATTCATATAAATTATTACTTGATACTTACATCACACCTGCAATGATTTGGTATGTTAGATATGAACTGCCTTTAAATATTAATTACAAGTATTTTAACAAGGCGGTAGGGGTGCAGAACGCAGACAATATGCAGCCTGCAAGCATTGATGAACTAACGATGGTAATGGATAGGGCTAAAAATAAAGCCGAGTGGTATGCAGAACGATTAACCAAGTATTTATATGCTAATGATACTACTTATCCTTTGTTTTTGAATCAACCTAATTCAGACTTAGCTACCATCTATGCAAAGCAATCAAATTATACAAGTGGAATGCTATTAGATGATAATAGCTGTTGCATGGGTCAATATAATTTTACAGATTTAGAAACAAGTCCAAGTGTAACTGGCAGAGGTTGCACATTCTGCTAATGAACAAAGGAATTAACAAGACAAACATCGAGAAATTACAAGCATTTATAAAACAACAAAATGAAGTTCATAACACTAAACCAGGTACTAAACATAATAAAAACAATTTGCGCCAACCATCTGCAAATAAATAGTTTTGTTTTTGGTTCTATAACAGATATAAGTGCAAGTGAGCAGGAACAATACACTATGGTTTGGTGCGATATAAACGATAGCCAAATGAGTGAGCGAATGTTTACAATGAATTTATCATTATATGTTTTAGATATTCAACGAGCAGACAATAGCAATGAGATAGATGTATTGAGCGATACGTTAAGCATAGGTCGTGATTTAATCGCAGAATTGAGTGACCCAATTTACCAAGATTATTTTAACGTAAGATACGATGTAAACTTCGGACAAGTTAGAGAAGGCTTTCCCGATGTAGTGAATGGATGGAAATTAGACATAGCACTTGACCTAATGGAATTAAACGACAGATGTCAAGTCCCAACAATTTAAACAAAAATTTATATATAATATTATGAGTACAGCATTAGAGAAAATTAGCGGAATGGGTGGGTTCTATGTGAACGCAGGAACATCCGCAAGAACAGGATTGGCAGTAGAGAGCATAGTTGTAATGACTGATTGTGTTTTTACAGCATTTGCAATTAATGGAGTTAATCAAATGACTTTAAAAAATTTGACTGGAGTAACAATCAAAGCAGGTACATATTTACCTACTAATCCTAACTTTAATATTACTGCTTATACATTGTCAAGTGGTTCAGTAATTGAGTATCAATAATGGCTAATTTTCCAACGATAGCAATAGGACTTCCATTTGTTCATTCGAGCGGATTAGATGCCGATGCGCAAGCATTTATAGCACTTTCGGGTATTACGAATGCAACACAAATAGATGCGATAAATAATATTTACAAAGATTTCAAAGGAGTTGGAGCAAATAATACAACTTATGATTTCTATTCACGATTAACTGCTTTTTGGTTATTCGTTGGAACAACAACTGCAAATATTAAATATAATGGGAAAAGTCCAAGTGAAAGTAATACTTATAATTTAGCCTTTAGTGGAACAGCACCAACTATCAATAGTAATGGCTGTAAATTTAATGGCACTAATGGATTTGCAGATACGTTTGTACCTCAAAATATCATATCAAACTCAGCAAATGGAATGTCTGTTTATTTTAGAGAAAATACTGCCAGAAATGAGATACAAATGGGGTATTTAGAAAATGTGACAACATATAAAGCAACTGAAATAGGCATGGGTTATACATCAGGTATTAATACTAAATTCTTCGGAGGTAATAAATTTGACCAAAATTTTGGTGCAACAAATTATCAATTAGTTGGCATAAATGGGTTGATTAGATTGAATAGAACAACTTCAAATAATTACAAAGTGTATAGGAACGGAAGTGAAACAGAATCCTTAAATGCTACGGCATTTAATAATACAGACACAAAAACAATCGTTATTGGTGGCGAAAGAAAGAGCAGTGACGGAGGAGTGCAAACTTATTCAAATAAGACTTTTTGTTTTGCGGACATGATGACTTCAAACTCATTGTCAGCAGCAGAGGAGTTAGTGTATTATAATTGTGTTCAAGCATTCCAAACCGCTTTAAGTCGTAACGTATAATGAAAGTACATAAACTAACAGCAACGCAAAAGAATAAGTTAATAGGTATTGAGTATATACCTAATTGCACTTACAATCCAGTACAAGATGCAAATGATGTTTGGATAATTACTATTGAAGAAGTTGAACAAACAACAGATGAAAATTTTTTATGGGTAAAAGATTTACCACAGATTGATTACGTTAAACCAAAAGAAAATGCCTCATAGATTCTTAGATATATTCGTTTCAGTATTAGGCTTCATAGCCTTGTTAGAAAAACATAATTTTTTATTCGCTTCCATTGCTTCGATATGCACCATAATCTATTGGATATTTCGTTTTTGTAATTGGATTATAAAAATGATAACCGACAAGTCTATTGATGATTTTGAAAAGGGATTAAAGAAATGATTCAATTTGACTATATGATATTAGGTATTTTATTCGCATTGATTGCAGGGTATTGCCGAGCATTATTCGAATGTATTATTTTGTTTGATTCATTATATGAGAAACATGGTTATAGTGAGTGGTGGAGTTATTCGAGATTTACACAAAATAAAATTGGATATTGGGAGAACACATTCCCTAATGATGGTGGACATCGAATCAAAATAGTTGAGTTCATTTTTGATGCCTTAGCTTGCGTGTGTTTGAGTTATTCGTATGATGAAATACTACATAGCTTTATGGCAACTATGATGTCTGTAATGATAACTTATTTTTTTATTAAGTCATTTGGATTTGAACAAACCTTTAAGGAATTGAGATGAAAAGATTATCACTTAGAAACTACTTTGAGCCAACACCTAAGAACGTAAAGAAATGGCTATTAGCTATTAAATCAATATTAGCAACCATATCTGTTTCTGCTTATGTAAATGGGAGTGAAAAGATAGCATTTTGGATATTGGTTGGCGGTGCAGTTATAGATGAACTAACAAATTTATTTAGCAATGAAAACGGGAATTAGAGGATTAGGCTTAATCAAGAAATTTGAGGGCTGCAAACTAACTGCTTATACTTGTCCTGCAGGATTAGTCACGATTGGTTATGGAAATACGTTTTACAAAGATGGCAGTAAAATTAAGTTAGGTGATAAAATAACACAGCAACAAGCAGAAGAATTATTGATGGATTTATTGCCACAATACGAGGCGATAGTTAATAAGAATATTAAAATAGATTTAACCCAATATCAGTTTGATGCCTTAGTTTCATTTGCATGGAATTGCGGAAAGTCAGAAACCTTATTTAGATTAGTTAATTCTAAATCTAAGGACATTAAACAATGGTGGCAAACAAACTACACAACTGGTGGCGGTAAGTTGTTAAAAGGATTAGTTGCACGCAGAAAAGAAGAAGCAGAACTATTTTTTAAATTATGAAAGGCACTATAAAATCAGACATAGCTAAAGAATATTTAATGAAGTTTCCAAATACTGCGAACTTAACTTTAGCAAAAAAAATATATGCTGAAAACAAAAGTGTTTATACAAATTTAGAACAAGTAAGAAGCCACATAAGGTCTTTAAAAGGTGCAAAAGGAACTTGGCACAAACAAAATGCTCATGTTGAATTTAGGAAAGAATTTGAAGCACTAAAAAAAGAACTACCAAAAGGAGAGAGTGAAAGAATACATCCATATAAACTACCGAAAGCAAGTAAAAATATTTTAATAATAAGTGACCTGCACATCCCATACCACAATGATGATGCAGTATTCGCAGCCTTAGAATATGGATTAGATCAACAAGTAGATACTATTATAATCAATGGAGATTTAATTGATTTTGCGACCATCTCGAGACATGAAAAGGATATGAGAAAGAGGTCAGTTAAATACGAAATGGATTGCACTCGTATATTCTTAAAAGGTCTTAGAGGTATGTTCCCAAAAGCATTAATAGTGTGGAGTTATGGCAACCATGATTTAAGATATGACAAGTACATCATGCAGAAAGCACCCGAGATATATGACATTGAATTAATACAACTGCATGAACTTTTAAAACTTAGAGATTTAAATATTATCAAAGTAGATTCAACTCAATATATCTATGCAGGAAAGTTAGCAATATTTCATGGTCACGAAACTGGATTAACAAGTGGCGGTGTAAATCCTGCACGTTCTTTAAGATTGAAGTTAAATAAAAGTGCAGTAACATCGCATTTTCATAGAGAAACAAAAGACATGGGCAAAAACTTAGATGAACACCCTTATTCATGTTTTTCAATCGGTTGTTTATGCGATTTGCACCCAGCTTATATGCCCGTTAATATGTGGACTCATGGCTTCGGATATTTAGAGTTAAGTCAAAATGGGGATTATAAATTTTATCAAAAATCAATAATAGAAGGAAAAATTTTTTAGGTTTAAAAGTTTAGTATATTTGCACCAGTAGTTTTTTGTAGATTTCGTTTCATTAATTTGGTTAAGAGCCTCGAGTAAATCGGGGCTTTTTTTATTATATTTGAAGCATGAAAAAATTAATATCAATAGTTTGTATCACTTGGTTATTATCGGGCTGCCTATACACAAAGAAAAGAGCCTTAGAAAAGTTCTGCATAACAGATAGTATTCCTTATTCTGTTTTAGTTCACGATACAATTATAGTTAAGGCAATCAAAGTAGATACATTCTTTAATTCAAGTATTGATTCATTTACGATTATTAAAGACCGCTTAGAAATTCGATATAAGAAAGTAGGCGAAAAGATTTATATACAAGGTGAATGCAAATCAGATACTATCTATAAGACAAAATTAGTACAGGTGCAAGTGCCAACAAAGGTTAAGAAATTAGAATGGTGGGAAACCTTATACATAAAGGCGAGGGATTGGTTCGCTGTGATTGGCTTTTTAGCTATGTTTTTGGGATTCTACTTATTAATTCCACATAAAAAGAGTGAGTAGTTCGGAAAAACCGAACAGCTGAACAGCCTCAAAAGTTACATTTTGGGGCTTTTTTTACGTTTATGCTAAAAAATATTAGCTTGATTTATAGTAAGTTACAAATTATTTTTATTCAATGTTTTGTAATGTCGTACAATACTACGACTTTTGAACTCAGATAAACGAAACAAATATGACAACTACAATTAACAAAACATGGTTTAAAAACCAATTAAGAAAAGGGAACTTATTAGTTAAATGCACTGGTAAATATACAGACGATTACGCATTTGATAATTCAACAAATTTCTCAAGAGAAAAAGAATTTAAACAAGCAGATGTAAATATGTTTGACGATTGGTATTTAAGCGTATTAAAAGTTTGGGGCGATAAGCAAGGCGAAATTAGTGCATGTTTTGCAAATTGTGAATATTACACATTTAAAGTAGCATAAATAAAAAAGGGGAGCAGCATCCAACCAACTGCATTAATAATGACAAGAACAGAAATGACAAAACAGAACCGAGACCAATTAGCCACCGACTACAACTTACGAATAAAATTAAGTTTAGATTTAGGCTGCAATGATCGAACTATTCAAAGGTGGGCAGTAAATAACTCACCCAAATTAACCACAGATTCATTCCTTAGCTACTTTAAAAAGCATGCTAACTATACTGAACCATTAACACAAGAAATCAAATTAACCCAATTAATCGAACACTAAAATTATGGAAAGAGCATTAGCCACCAGAGAAGAAAAAGAATACCTTGAAAAGATTATGCCTGAATTAATTGATTATTGCAGATGGGGAGACCCTACATTTGGATTTACACCGCCTGACTTTTGGGTCATTTACTTTAACAATAAATTTTCAATTACAAGATTTATCACAGCATTACAAATCAGATAACAAATGGAAAAACTACTAAAAAAAATCATGTATGGCGAACAAGTAACGACCATGCAGAACAAATCAAAATCAAACACTATTTTAGCACGATATGAGCGTGTTCAGCGACTGCGAAATATTGCAATAGATGATAATACATTTTGCAAAGTTTATCAAGCTAATAGGCTTTTAAAAGAGTTAACAATCAAATTAAATCAAATCAATTCTTACCAAACTTTAAATCTAAACTAAAATGAAAGTAACAAAGGAAAACCACAAATTAGCCTTTCAACCAAAAGCAATTACGATTCTTATTGAAACCGAAGAGGAATATCAAAATATTTTAAACCTAACATTATGCAATGTAAGTATTCCAGATGCTGTCAAGAATTTCGCAAAAGAAGCAAATAAAACTATCATTGAAAATTTATTAGATTCAATTCACAATTCACTTATTAAACCATAATCAAATGACAACACCACACCAAACTACAAAAGAATGTCTTATCCGCAACTTTCAAGAATTAAACGAAGATGATGAAGTCTTTACAACTCCAAACTATCAAGCACAATTAGGAATAGCCTTAGCTATGCTTAACACACTAAATGAAGTTGAGACCGCTCGAAAGATGTTTAGCGACATCTACGAAAGTATGCTAATGAAAAGACCTAATCACTTGGATTGGTTTATTAAATACGTCAAAAAACATAATTTTGAGTTAAAACTTGACAAGTCAGATTTTGACAAGTTGTTAGCAGCAATAGATATTAGCCGAAATTATGGCTTTTCAGTTGAATACGCAGTAAGCACCATCCACGATACATTAGGACACATTATTGAAATCCAATACACACCTAAGCAATCTAATTTTGTATTCAATTCAATCCTTAATTATGACCAAGTATTAACTATGATAAGCGAATACAAAGACACCGCATTAATTGACACATGCGATTTCGGAGTACCTGAACATAGAGAAATCCCAGTGATGTATGACTTGAACGACATGACTTTAGAAGAAATTTGCCAAGCATACTTAAACATGGGCGGTCAACCTTTAATAATAGAACCATAATGCCAAGAACACGACACATAACAACACTCGAGCAGACCTCAATAGGTGCTAATGGATTTAGATTGCAATACATTTACGAAAAGAAACTATTTGAAGTATGCCACAGCCACCATAACGGAAGGTCTGATGTAATCGACAGGACTTTATTTGTAAAAGAATCAGATGCGAGAAAGTATTTAGAAACACTAATGGCAGAAACGCAAGAAAGAATAAACGAATTTAAAGTAAACGAATCATTCCCTTTAATAACTAAAATAATATGAGAGAAATATCAATAGAATACCGAGAGTTACAAAGGCAAAGAAACAGACTATTAGAGTGCCAAAGAAACCACACCGCAGCATTGAATAGACGTTATCTATACGAGACTGATGAAGCCTACAAAGAATGCACCGCAGCTTTGAACGAATGGGATAAGCAAACCGAATTAGTCGCTAAATTGCAGATTGAATACACAGCATTAACGAACAAAGGAGATTTAAGTTATGAGTAGAGAAAAACCATCACACAAAAGAATAGATTACAAGTCAGGTAAGACTGAAAGTGTAGTTATGGAAAGAGACCTGCATAATGCCCAGTATCGAATCATACTTTACAAGAAAGGCGGTGTAGGATTGGTGCAGTACCGCTCAAGCACAAAAGAAGCAACCGAATTATTTAATCAATTATTAAAAGAACTAAAATGATTGAAACTACTTTTGATACTAAATTATATGGGACTTGCTGCAACTATGCTTATTATTGTTTAAAGAAACTAAACATAAAACAATATAAATCTCAAGATGTTGTCAATGAATTTTATTTTAATAATGATGTAAATAACGATAATTATAAGAATTTAATTTACTCAACTATTCGAAAATTATCATTAAAACCTCTTCCTAGATATGAAACTGAATTTACACCTAAAATAAATCATGTAAAAGAAACTTTAGCGCAATGTATAAAATGCAATGAAGTGAAACCTTTGGATATGTTTTATAAATTTAGATTAAATCCTTCCAAAAAATGCAAGCAATGTATATGTATTGAAAATAATCGTGATTATAAAATAAAATCATTTCACAGACTATTGAGAAAAAATAGCAATGAAATTGATAAACTCGATGAAATAATAAATTTGTGTAACCAAAAAAAACAAGAAATATTAAAAAATGAACTATCAATTACTCAATGATTTAACGACAAATTTAAGGCAAATTTTGAATTTGATTAGGGATTATAAGGAACAAATTATATTCTTGCAGGATAAATGGAGTCAAGTACAAGATACTCAAAGTAGTAGATTGTTTCTAACTCAAATCACAAACTGCGAAGCCCAAATCAAGCATAACGAGAAACAATACAAACAAACCATCAACCAAATTAATGAACTACTACAATGAGCGAAAAACAACAACTACCAACACTTAGCGACCTCACACAAGATGTCGAACTAAGCTACAAAAATGATGCTTTCAACTTATTACTAAGTCAGCAACCGCCTGCAACGTGGGTAAAGAAACATCCTTACATTCGAGATTATAACTACCTTCCTATTGATAAGGTCGAACATTTATTAAAGAAAATCTTTAAGCAGTACAAAATTGAGATTACTAATCAAGGTACAGCATTTAATGGTGTATGGGTAACGGTCCGAGTTCACTACTTAAACCCAACAAACAATGAGTGGAACTTTCATGATGGGATTGGGGCTTGTCAATTACAAACCAAAAAAGATACATCACCTGCAGATTTAGCTAATATAAATAATGGTGCATTACAAATGGCTTATCCAATAGCTAAGACCATAGCTATAAAAGACGCCTGCGATATGTTCGGTAACTTATTTGGGGCTAACTTAAACAGACGAGACACCATCGAATTTAAAGTGGATGCAGATACATTGAATTTCATTAAAAGTAATAAGGAGAAAAATATATGATTAGCAGATTCATATTTGAAACAAAGGAGCAATGGAAAGAATACCGAAAAGGTTTATTCACCGCTTCCAATATCAACAAATTAACCGCTAATGGTAAATCTGAAAATGGATTAGGAGTTGGTGCAGTTAGTTACATATTAG
>Ga0208600_1000155_pt1 | contig 9208 bp, 7 predicted proteins | sample LakMenEpi08Oct12_FD_150681 | JGI IMG/M metagenome (GOLD analysis project Ga0208600, IMG submission 150681) | Freshwater microbial communities from Lake Mendota, WI - 08OCT2012 deep hole epilimnion (SPAdes) | ecosystem: Environmental > Aquatic > Freshwater > Lake > Epilimnion/Euphotic zone ... | reverse complement strand
ATATTTCCTCTTGTGTCTATTTTAATTTGTTTACCTTTTTTATTAAAAATTAAATTATCTAAATTTGTTTTACCTACAAATTGTGCTCCTTCAGATAAAAGTCTATTTGCTCTTTCCAACTGACGATTAGTTTCTGATAAATTTTGCAACTCTTGTTTTACTTTTATCTGTGTTAATTTGTTTTTAATATAATCTTTTTGTTTTTTTTCTTCTAAAATTGGAGCTTCTTCTTTTGTTACTACAAAATATTTTTTCAAAACATTTTCAACTCTTGATTCTCCAAAAACATTTTCTGTTGGCTCTTGTGGCATTGGTTCTTCACCACCCATAGGAGCTCCGCCCATTGGTTCTCCTCCAAATTCCTCACCACCAAAATTGACATCTTCTTCACCACTAAAATCTAAACTTTCTGGTCCTTCATCGCCGTACATATCAATTTCTTCAAATTTAGATAAAATGTCTTCTTTATCATCCTCGTCCAACTTTTCTAAATCTAAAGCCGATAAAACCATGTTTATAACATATTTAATATCCTGTGAATCCAATCCGTCTTCATCTTGATTGTTATATGCTCTTAATTTTTGTGATAATTTACCTGTAAGTCTTTGAATAGTTTTGAATCCTCCACCTTCTTCAGTCTCACCGCCCATTGGTTCTCCACCCATAGGCTCACCGCCCATTGGTTCTCCACCCATAGGCTCACCACCCATTTGTTCTCCACCCATCATTTCATCACCCATAGGTTCTCCTCCCATAGGTTCTCCACCCATCATTTCATCACCCATTGGCTCACCACCTTCTTCAGGTGCTGGTGGTGCAGGAGTTTCTTCAGGAGCAGGAGCAGGTGACGATTCAGGTGCTGGCGGTGCAGGTGCAGGTGCAGGTGCAGGTGCAGGTGCTGGCGCTGCGTCAGGAGTTGGTTCCGTTGCGGGTTTAGGTGTTTTTAAAACGAATTTTTTTTTTGAAGCGGTTTGCTCGCCAATTAAAGGAATCTCCTCGTCATTCTCATGAATACGATTTAATTCTTTAGCGTGAAGATTCAACTTTTTCATCGCCTGAGAATACGAATCAAAATATTTTCTTTGTCTAATTGGGTCTGAATAATCTAAAACAGATTCATTAATCCCTTTTTTAATTATATAACCTAACTTTTCTTTAACAATACCGTAAGTGTAACCATCGGCTAATTGAATGGTATAGTTCAAAGTTTCGTTTTCGTTAAGTTGTGATTTTGGTTTTTCATTATAATGTGCAATTTCTAAGATACGTCTAATTTTGTCCATACCTTCTAATTTTTCACTTCCAAGTGGTTTCAAATCTGCCATTTTGTGTTTTTCTTAATATGTTATTTTTAATATAAATATCCAAAAGGATAGTTTAACTCAATAATAAATATATTGTTAATAGATAAATTGACTAATTATTCAATATTTAAGTTTTCTAATGATAATTTTTTATCAGTAATCTTGTTTTTGAAGTCTTCAAGTTTTTTTATATAACCTGTTCTTCTTAAAAACTTAAACACCAAATTTTCATATGAATACTCCCCTTCTTTTGTTAATCCACAAGTTCTGTATTTTCTTAACTTTTCTTTATATTTCTTAACAAGGTCAATTGCGTCTTTTAAATCTTCATCTTCTGCGTTTTCTAAAACACCATCTATAATATCCATCCATTGTTGTGCCTTTTCTTTAATCTTTTTCTCATCGACTTCAAAATTTTCTTTTTCTGGTTTTCTAATCCATGTATCAGAAACCAAAGAATAAGACCCCATACTTTTTTCTTTTTCGTTTGAGTCTTGAATAAAAACTTCAACTTCATAACCTTTAATTCTAATGTCATGAGATGCGTTAAACAATGTTTTTTTTAGGTGAAAAAGTTCTTCATATAATTCTTTATTTTCACCGGCTTCATTAAAATCATATAATAAATGAACGTCAAAATCAGAAAACTCAGACCAATTATAACCAGTTAAAGAACCAATTAGTATAATGTCTTGAATAAAAATGTCTTGGTCGATTGTTTTTAAAAAAACGTCAGCAACTTGTAAAAGTTTTTTTCTAATTTCAGGTTTTAATTTATAGAATTGGGCGTCTTTGTTACCCATATATTTTTCATTGGGTAATTCCCAAACTTCAGGATTAAGTTTGTCTTGTAAATAAAAGCTGTTTATAACTTTTTTAAATTCCTTCATATTAATAAATACATTATCAATATGATTTTCAAAGTTTTTTGTATTTGAATTTTTTTGCTATGTTTTGATTGAAATATTTTCCTTGGGAGTCAGATAATCTAAATTGAGAATATATTGAATGTGGAACTTCTTCATATTCATATAACATTTCGTTGTTAAAAGTGATTTTTAATGTTTTATTTTCAATATCATATTCACTTCTTTTTAAATTAGAAGATGTTATTTCACAAATAATTTTGTTTCCTTCTATGTCTGTTCTAGTTATTGCCATGTTAATATATTTTTCAAAAAAATAGTAAAAATTATAAAAGTAGTAAACACACAAATAAAAAATCCACCCGAAGGTGGATTTAAAATTTACAATCTTGGGAGATTATTTTACCTCTTCAAAATCTACATTTGTAACTTCTTCTTCATTATCAGAACTTTCTGAAGCTTGGTTATACAAATTTTGACTTATTTTTTGAAACTCGTTATTTACCTCATCCATTAACGATTTAATATTTTCAATATTTTTTTCGTTATATGCAGTTTTTAGATTTTCAATTTTAGAAGTGATATTTTCTTTATCTTCATCTGAAATTTTATTTTTTAAATCTTCCAAAGACTTTGAAACTTGAAAAATCATAGAATCTGCCGAATTTAATGTGTCAGCATCCTCTTTTAATTTTTTGTCAATTTCGGCATTTTGTTCTGCATCCATTTTCATTTTTTCAATTTCTTCTTTGGATAATCCTGATGAAGACTCAATTCTAATTGATTGAGTTTTATTTGTTGCTTTGTCTAATGCTGATACATTTATAATACCATTAGCGTCAATGTCAAAAGTAACTTCAATTTGAGGAACACCTCTTCTTGATGGTGGGAATCCGTCCAAATGGAACTTTCCGATAGTTTTATTGTCTTTAGCCATAGACCTTTCTCCTTGCAATACATGAATTTCTACGGAAGGTTGATTATCGACTGCGGTTGAAAATACTTCAGATTTTTTTGTTGGGATTGTTGTGTTTGCACTTATTAGTTTAGTAAAAACACCCCCCATAGTTTCAATACCCAAAGATAGTGGTGTTACGTCCAATAATAATACATCTGTCACATCCCCACCTAATACACCACCTTGGATTGCTGCCCCTAACGCAACCACCTCATCAGGGTTTACACCTTTTGATGGGTCTTTACCAAAAAACTTCTTAACCGCCTCTTGAATTGCGGGGATTCTAGTTGAACCACCGACCAAAATAATTTCGTCAATATCTGAAGGTTTTAATCCCGCATTTTTAAGTGCTGATTCACATGGTTTGATAGTACGTTTTACTAAATCTTCAGTTAATTGGTCAAATTTAGATTTTGTAATTTTTAAAACTAAATGTTTTGGTCCTGTTGAATCGGCAGTAAGATAAGGTAGATTGATGTCAGTTGAAGGTGAAGATGACAACTCAATTTTAGCTTTTTCTGCTGATTCTTTTAATCTTTGAATCGCCATAGGGTCTTTTGTGATGTCGATACTTGTTTCGTTTTTAAATTCACTAACCATGTAATCAATTAAAACTTGGTCAAAATCATCTCCACCTAAATGAGTATCTCCGTCTGTAGATAAAACTTCAAATACACCGTCACCAAGTTCCAAAATCGAAACGTCATGAGTACCACCTCCACAGTCAAAAACAACAATTTTCATTTCTTTTGACATTTTATCTAATCCGTATGCTAAAGCCGCTGCGGTTGGTTCGTTTATAATTCTTCTAACCGTTAATCCCGCAATTTCACCAGCTTCTTTTGTTGCTTGTCTTTGAGCGTCATTAAAATATGCGGGTACGGTGATGACCGCCTCAGTTACTTTTTCACCTAAGTAGTCTTCAGCTGTTTGTTTCATTTTTTGTAAAATAGTTGCTGAAATTTCTTGAGGTGAAAATTTCTTATCGTCAATAAGAACTCTTGGATTATTTTTTTCACTCACAACTTTATAAGGTACTTTTTTGATTTCACTTTTTGTTTCATCAAAACTTGTACCCATAAATCTTTTAATTGAGTATATTGTTTTTTCAGGATTTGTCACCGCCTGTCTTTTTGCGGGGTCTCCAATTTTTCTCTCACCGTCTTTAACAAATCCAACAACTGATGGTGGTTGTTCTTTTTCCTTCGCTGTTTGTAATTACTACCGGCTCACGACCTTCCATTACTGCTACACAAGAATTAGTTGTTCCTAAGTCTATACCAATAATTTTTCCCATTTTTTGTTTAACATTTTTTATAGTTTATTTTTTTTGTTTATTTTATTCAACAAATTTGTGCCACAATTAAAAGTATGACAAAATGTCAGTATCGTCAACATATGTCAAGACATAATGTCAAAAATGTATTTTTTAATTGATTATTAATAAAGTTAGTTATACTTTTTAAAAAAAACAATATGATTGAATCAGCAGACAACAACGAAAAAGACAAAGGAAAAAAAACTGAAACCACAGGTAAAACACCCGTGTTGGATAATTTTTCAAGAGATTTAATAAAAGCGGCAGAAGAGGGTAAATTGGACCCTATTATTGGAAGAGAACAAGAAATTAACAGGATTGCACAAATTCTATCAAGAAGAAAAAAGAATAACCCAATTATTATTGGTGAACCTGGTTGTGGAAAAACTGCTATTGTGGAAGGATTAGCCAAAAAAATATTTGAAGGGGATTGTCCTCAGAATTTAGTTAGTAAAAGAATTGTCTCTTTAGATTTAACCTCTGTAGTTGCAGGAACAAAGTATAGAGGTCAGTTTGAAGAAAGAATGAAAGTTATAATTGAAGAATTATACGCAAATCCTGACATCATTATTTTTATAGATGAAATCCACACTATGATTGGTGCCGGAAATGCATCAGGTTCCATGGATGCGTCAAATATATTTAAACCAGCGTTGTCAAGAGGAGAAATTCAATGTATTGGTGCAACCACATTAGAAGAATATAGAAAAAATATTGAAAAGGATGGGGCTCTTGAAAGAAGGTTTCAAAAAGTTGTTGTAGACCCATCAACCAAAGAAGAAACTTTAGAAATACTAAAACAATCCAAAGACCGTTACGAAAAACACCATAAAGTTAGATATAGTGAAGATATTTTGAAACTATGTGTTGAATTGGCCGATAGATATATTACCGACAGAGAATTTCCTGATAAGGCGTTTGATATACTTGATGAGGTTGGAGCAAGAAGTCAGGTGGAAATCAAATTACCTGAATCTATTGAAAAACTAAAAAAAGAAGCTCAAGAAATAAAAGAACAAAAAATAGAAGTAATTAATAAACAAAGGTACGAAGAGGCTGCAAATTTAAGAGATAGAGAAAGAAAAGTTTTATCAGAACTTCAAAAAGAAAAAGAAGATTTTGAAAAAAACAGAGACCTTTACCGAAAAGAAGTTACAGAAGAAATTGTTTATGATGTTACTTCTTTGATGACAAAAATTCCTATTAATAAAATCACAACTGATGAATCAATTCAATTAGCATCATTACATGAAGTATTAAACACAAGAGTAATTGGTCAAAATGAGGCGGTTTCCAAAATTGCAAGAGCAATACAAAGAAATAAAGTTGGTTTAAATGACCCTAAAAAACCAATATTTAGCGGATTATTAATTGGTAATTCAGGTGTTGGTAAAACTGAATTAGCAAAACAGTTGGCAAAACATATGTTTAATAGTGAAGACGCACTTATTAGGTTGGATATGAGTGAATTTTCAGATAAAGTTGCAACATCAAAATTAACAGGAACATCACCAGGTTATGTTGGGTATGAAGATGGTTCACCATTTTTGAACAAAATTAAAAACAAACCTTATTCTGTTATTTTATTGGATGAAATAGAAAAGGCTCACCCAGAAATTTTTAATGTATTTTTACAAATGTTAGATGAAGGGTTTTTAACCGATGGTCACGGTAGAAAAATTAACTTTAAAAATTGTATTATCCTTATGACATCAAATGTTGGAACAAGAGTTGTTCAACAATTTGGTACAGGTGTTGGGTTTTCAACATCACATAAAGAAGAAACAAAAGATGAAGAAATAAAATCTTTATTGGAAAAAGAACTTTTTAAAAAGTTTGCACCTGAGTTTATCAATAGATTTGATGATATTGTATACTTTAAAGACTTGAATGACAATGATTTAATGAAGATTTTGAATTTAGAACTTGAAAAATTATATACAAGAGTTTCAAATCTTGAATTTAATGTTGAAGTTGATGAATCACTAAAAAATCACTTAATTAAAGTGGGTACGGACACTAGATTTGGAGCTCGTATTTTGAAAAGAACGGTTCAAAAGTGGGTGGATGATGCGATTACAGAAAAAGTACTTTCAGATAAGCCAGATAAAAACTCTACATTTTTACTGTCGTATGATGAAAAAAATAATAAAACAGAAGTTAAAATAAAAAAACCAACAAAAAGAAAAGGTAAGGTTTAATATTATTTATTAGTATTTTCTTTCGCAAGCAAGTTTTTTTCCTTCATACGTAACCCCGTTATTTTTAAAATCTTTAGCTTTGGTAATTGCGTTTTGTATGTTATTTGAACCTTGGGTATATGTACCAGCTGGAAAATTTTTGTTAAAGCAAACAGAACCGACACTTGTGTTAAAAATACTCACGTAAGCTCCGTCTTTTTTGAAAACATTAGGTTTTTTAGTTTTTTCAAAACCCTTACTCAATAACTCTTTAGTGAGTTCAGGGTCTGAAGAAAAGGTTGGGTCTTTTTTTGTTTGAATTTTTTTAAGAGCCTCATTATACGACACTTCCACCTGTTGGTAAAATTGACAATTCTTTAAAAGTTCAGGGGTTATGTTTAATGTACCACTATATAAAACCTTAGAATTATAATCAGTAATAGTCAATGATGCTTTATTTTTATTGTCTTGTGAGCGTATTGTTAAAATTAATGATACAATTGAACTTATGATTTTTTCTTTTTGAAGCATATATCTATATTTTCCACCTGTGTCTACAGATTTGTAACCCTTATTTTTTAAACAACTTATTAATTGTGAGTCCAATGTATTTTTTTCTTCATTAATAACTCTTCTTACAATTTTAGCCAAATCTGACTCAGTTAATCTTACAATTCTTTTCATAATTAATTTTATTATATACAATAAATATATTATATTTGTAAAAAACAAAATAATGGACCTACAAAAATTTAAAGAACTCCTTTCAGTACCATCGAAAACATATCAAGAAGAAGATATGGTAGAATATATTTGTGATGAGTTGGAAAAAATTCATGGAGTTACGTTTTATCGTGATAATATGATGAACATATACGCAACAAAGGGTACATTAGAAGAAGGTGAATTTTATCCCATGTTTATTGCTCACACTGATACGGTTCACAACAAAATAGATAAGATTGTTGTTAAAGAAGAAAAATTAAAACGACCATACACTTTTGGTAAAAATTTTCACGATAATCTTGTTGACGTATTGAAAGCTTACGATGTTAATGATTTACCGACAGGCATTGGGGGTGATGACAAATGTGGTATTTTTATTTGTTTAGAATTACTTAAACAATTAGACAAAGTAAAAATTGGTTTATTTGTAAGTGAAGAAACGGGTTGTCACGGTTCATCAAAATGTGATGAAACTTTTTTGCAAGATGTAGGTTATATCACACAATACGATGCACCTGGCAACCATTTAATTACCGAGATTTGCTCGGGAGTTCGTTTATTTGAACGGGATAGTGAATTTTTTACAAAAACATCAAAAGTTATTACCGAATCTTTTGGAAATGAAATGTTAGTTCAATCACATCCTTATACTGATATTTCACAGTTAAAGAAAAAAATTGATGTGTCTTGCATCAACATGTCTTGCGGTTATTACAATATGCATTCACCACAAGAGTTTATTTCAATTGAAGATGTAAAATGTGCAATTGAAGCTGGAAAAAACATGGTTAAAGAATTGGGGTTAAAAAAATATGAATATCAATATAAACCGATAGTTTATACACCTACAACCGTTATGAACTCATTTGTTGAAGAATTTGATGATGATTTAGATATTTTTGAAGTACAAGAAATAGAAAGTCATCATCGTTTACAAACTATTGATGTATATGAGGAAAAAGATGGAATCACACTAACTGATGTTTACGATGATGGTTTTATGTTTATTCCTGATGAGGATTTGGCAAATTTATATGAAATTATTAGAGAAAGATTAATTAAAAAATATTAATCAACATAAGGTATTAAGGGTTCGGTATTCAACATATTTAAAATATATTTTAATGGTGCCGAACCTTTTTTGAGTGGATTCCACGAACTTCTTTTACGTATACCATAATTAACCATCAAACTATCTTTATCAACATTTAATATTCTTATTTCGTAGTCTCCTGGTATTTGTTTAAATGTGTTAAATCCAATTTTATCATTTATAATATTAATTATTTGAAAGTATTTTTTCATTTTTTCTTCTCCACCCTCTTCAATCATACTTTCCAATTCTTCTTCTAATCCTTCCAAAACTCTTACACTTCTTTTATTAAATTCACTATAAAAAACATCAGCATCCCAAGCCTCATATTGAACTTCATAATATTCAGGAACGTGTGTTCTAACTTCTTTTTCTATCGCCTTAAATAATATATCCATCAAACAATCGTCAGGTGTTCCATATCTTACAAATAACATAATCGCATCTCCCCAATTTAAAAAATACTTCCAATAACAATTACTTGATTGGTTTTCGATTCCAACAACAGATAAACAATTACAATATATATCATCAATATATTTAGGTACTGCCGCGTCTGTTGCCATTTCACTCGCATATGAATACGATTCAATTAAATCATCTTTTGTTCTATTACTTACAGATTCAATAAAGTCTGATATTTTATCTGACTCTTTATTTTTTTTCCATTCGATTTGGTCATTAACCACTTCAAATTCTTTTAATAAGTTTGGTTGATATATTTTTAATATGTTATATAAAACTTTTAATGATTTACCCTTTA
>Ga0208600_1000149_pt1 | contig 9429 bp, 17 predicted proteins | sample LakMenEpi08Oct12_FD_150681 | JGI IMG/M metagenome (GOLD analysis project Ga0208600, IMG submission 150681) | Freshwater microbial communities from Lake Mendota, WI - 08OCT2012 deep hole epilimnion (SPAdes) | ecosystem: Environmental > Aquatic > Freshwater > Lake > Epilimnion/Euphotic zone ... | reverse complement strand
TCCCACCCCAGGTGCAATTTCTTTTGACTATCCAGACCCCTGTAGCTGTTGCAGCTGCCCAGGGTGTAGATTTTCGGGTATATTTAAAAGGATATGGTAAACTTTTCAACCCTCGTAACAATTATTAATTATGTACACACCAGGGCAATTTAATAACAGGGCGGTAGCCCAAGATCGTGTAGATCAGATGCGTGAAGCATACAGCAAGGGCAACCGCTGTAAAGGCTTCACAATTACGATCACAGCTGGTACCAGCAGCTACAATGTAGATCTTTCTGGTATGGCTAAACACTTTTTGGGTATTGGCTTTTTCTTTACCACTACACCTGGTGCAGCTGTAACCACACAGCTGGTAATTAATAATGATGTTGTGATAGACAGCGCTATTATTAATCATTTTCGTGTAGATGGTGCGCAAGAGCCTAGAGATTACTACGCTTTTCCTAGGCCTTTAAATGGACAGGACACGATTACTTTTAACTTTAATAATACCACAGGTGGTAGTATTACTGCTTACTTAAATGTATATTATATCTAATCCAAGCTAACCTAATTTTAAAAAGGCTTTAGTAACATAAAGCCTTTTTTTTTTCCAGGGCAATATGAATATACCAAGCACACTAGAAAGGCTGATCCATAAAGGCAAAGCAGAAGCTAAGGTATTTTCTACTGGTCTGTTTTACCAGAGTGTTTTACCAATCCCTAAACACCAATGGGCTGTAATTTATGGGTATTGGTATAAACCCTATACCCCAGCTTATGGTGAAACAGACCTAACAGCTGTAGTTAATTTTTGGGATAGCATACAATGGGTGATTTTTAGCTGTAGAAACAAATTATACCCTTTTTTTCATTTTTCTAACCAGGGTGTACAACAGGCACACACAGCTACCTATGAAGGCTGTTTAAATCCTGGCAATAGTAAAAGGCATACTTTTGATGTGCCTACAGATTACAGATCTTGTTACATACCTGTAACAGAAGATACAAGTATTGCTATTGCTAGAAATTACGATGAAAATGGATATGCCTGGGGATCCCAAGCTATACCAGAAAATTCTGATTTTTACACCAATAATTTTAGCTATGCTGGGCAAGTTACTAATGTAGAATTACAAGGATATAATGGCTGGGCAGACAATACTTTTATTAATGATCCTTTAGATCCTAATAGCGCTTATGTTAGGCAAAATTACCCAAACATTAATTTAGGCACAGCACCAGATCAGCGCAATTACACAGCCAATGGTACAGAGCAAGGTCTAGGCTTATCTAGGCTGCCTTATCTTACTATCTATTATGTTTTAATGAATTTTCCACCCCCACAAACAATTAAATAAGATGATCACTATACCAAGTTATTTAGAACAGCTGATCCACCAGGGCAAAGCAGAAGCCAAAGTTTTTACAGGTGGACTTACAGAACAATGTGAGATCTTTTGCCCCACCAAAGGCTACATTGTGATTTATGGATATTACTATAAACCCTATAATCCTATTTATGGGGCTTTATATGATAGTACAACACCAATTTATCCTGTAGTAGATTTTAGAGATGCTTTGCACTTTATTGGTTTTGGTTACAATGGTAAATTTGCAACCTTTCCACACACTATAGAACTGGTACCACCAACAGCTGGACTTATCCCTAGTTTATATGCTAATCCAGATAATGTTGCTGTAGCTAGACGCTTGATGAACGATATAGAAATTCAAAGCAGATCTTGCTATATTGTATCTAATACTAATGTAGGTATATCTATTACCAGGGCTACAGATAATACAGCAATTTTGGGCGCTGCTATTTCACCACTACCAGAAAGCACAGATATTTTTGGTGAGGTTGCCTATGCTGGGCAAACTATTGCACCTTATATAGATCGTTATTTAACAGATGCAGCTAACCAGTATTTTTATCCTTTCCCACAGCAAACAACAGATGCAATAAGCCCTGGTACCTATGCTGCTAATTCTGGATCTAACCAGCTTTACACTAAACCTGGTGCTGGTGGTGCTTTGCAGCCTTTATCTACCTATGCTGCTGGTGGTGGTGAGGAAACAATGGGTAAGGTGCGGATGCCTATTTTAAATGTGCTGTATGTACAGGTAAATGAAGATAAACCTATTAATTTAATCTAATGAAAAAAGACCTAGCCGAACTGAAAAAAAATCTAGAGCGCAGCCCTTACAAAAAATTTGAGCTTGTGAGGTCTAATGGTAAAGTATGCATATCCAGAACCACAGGTAAGTACACAGATCAACAAAAGAAAACAGATCTGGACAGCATATTTACCACCCTTGAAAGTTTACCAAAAGACAACTATACTATTAGGGCTTTTTTAAATGGAAGCCCTAAATCAGATAGTTTTGATTACCCTGTTACCCTTTCTGAACAAAACACCCTGGAAGCCTTATCTGTACTATCCCAGCCTAGCACAGGTGATCTTTCTAGTGCTGAACGATTGGGAAGGCTGGAAGCGGAAAACGCTTTTTTAAAAGAGCAGCTAGATAGTTTAAAAACTCAACTAGCAGAGGGTGATCTGGAAGATGAATATGAAGATCCAGAAGAAATCTTAGAAGAAGAAGCAGAACCAGCACCAGGGTATATGGAATTATTAGCACCAGCAATACCAGGGCTAGTAGATCGTGTGCTATCTATTTTAGATGTTTACTTGGATAAACAGAAAGCCAAAACAGCACCACCCCAGGCATACATACCACAGCAGCCAATTATTCAAGAGCAGCAGCAGCCTATTTTGGAAATTGACTATGATAAATTAGCAGATCTTGTAGCAAAAAAACTAGAATCAACAGGTAATTATTAATATGGATCGTAACCAGCTATACCAGGATCTTATGCGCCTAAATACACCTGGTGAGATGATAGCCCTTTTAACAGGCTTCGTAGATACAAAAAAAACGCTTACAGGCTTTACAAAATTAGCCTTTGTAAAAGGCTTAGTTATGGGCTATGAACTATTAAAAAAATCAAAATGAAAGGCAAAGTTTTAGATGCAGCAACAGGCGAAATTTTACCTGGTGCTAATGTTTATGTATCAGATCTATCTGGTGCTCTTGTGGATCCTTTTACTGGTACCACCAGCAAAGCAGATGGATCTTTTGTTATTGAAAATGGATCTAGGCCAGTATCTGTTAGATATATCGGCTATGAAACGCAAATCATAACCCCAGAAATTGACTATGCTATAGTAGAACTAAAACCAGCTATATATCAACTACCAACAGCTACAATTACAGCCAATAAATATAAATGGCTTGGTGTAGCTGGATTATTTACTATTGTTTATTATTTACTCTTTACAAAAAAATGAAAACACAATTATTTGCCTTTTTAAGGCACACACTAACTTTTTTCGGTGGATATACTTTAGGTGGATCTGACCAGGAAGCTATATCTGTAATTGCTACTAGCATCGGTGTACTTTGGTCTGTTCTATCTAAAAAATCTACTAATGCAACAAAATAAAGATCTTAAAACCTTGGCCTACATTGTGGGCGGTGTGGTTTTGTTTCCATACATTAAATCTTTGCTTGGGCTTGTAAAAGCTGGATCAGATGTTACTACAGGTGTGCTTACCAGTATTACACCTGGTGCGCTGTATCAGCAAAATTTAAGCGCAGCACCAGCCCTGTATGCGGATCTTATGAAGCGCCCAGGGCTGCCCTTATCTACAGGGCAGATGCCTAGCACTACTAGGTTTTTATCAGATACAGAGTGCTTGAGAATTGCAGATTTTATCTATGATAAACTAAATGCTGAAAACTATAAATGGGCAGATATATACAGCCTGTTTAAAAATTTGACTATTTACAGCATTGCAGATCTTAGATTAATTTACGCTTATTTTGGTAAACGCAGAGAGTGGTTTTGGGAACAGCCAAAAGATCTGTATGCTTTTTTTAAATCAGATCTTACACCTGTACAATACCAACAGGCAAAAAATATATTTTATCCAGCCAACATCCAGCCTAATTTATGAAAGCTACAGAAAGATTAATCAAGAAAATTAAAGAGTTTGAAGGCTTTAGTTCTAATCCCTATTATGATAGTGCTGGTGTTTTAACAATAGGCTTTGGGCATACAAAAAATCCAAGCGCCTATAAAAACTTAACCAGAACCCAGGCAGATAAACTGCTTAGGCAAGATCTGCTTGTTTATGAAACAATGCTAAACAATTACAGAAAATCTAGAGGGTATAAATTAAATCAAAATCAATTTGATGCCCTGGTATCTTTTCTGTACAATGTGGGCAGCATAAGATCTGGATCTAATTTAGATAAAGCTATTAAAACCAACATACCTTTAAATGCAGCTGAAAGTTTACGCAAATATGTATTTGCTGGTGGGCAGCAATTAGCTGGGCTTGTAACCAGGCGCAACTGGGAAGCCAACTTATATACCCAACCAGCTGTAGATATTTTAAAAGCTGTATTGACAGGGCTTGGAATTTTGCAAACCTTTTAATACTTTTGACCTAGCGCTTAACAGATAGCCAGAGGGTGATGCCCTGGTGAACAGATACCAGCGCTGCTAGACAGGGTGTAGCTATAGACAGCAGATCACCCCTTAAAAAAAACATTCTATCGTGTCTGTTTTCCCCTAGATTTTTATCTAGGGGTTTTTTTTTGGGATTTTGTCTATATTTGCCCTTGTCTATAGCTATGATCAATTTATTATTTTACTTTTCAGATGCCTAATATCATTTTGTTGAAGCCAACAAAATGGTACTAAAATCTATTATTTAACCCCTATTAATACATAAACCACTAAAAATTAAGCTATGAACCAGTCAAAAATTGTTTTATTCCATAACGATCAAAAAGGCTATCCAGCCAGACCAGTATTTAAAGGCAAGATCACAACACCAGAGGGTAAAACCTTTGATGTGATTTTATGGGCGCATAAAAGCGCTAATGGTCTAGATTACTACAAAGGCTTGTTAAATGATCCAGACCAGCAGCAACAGCCAGAAAGGGTAACAGAACCAGAAGCTGTACCCTGTCCACCTGTAATAGCTGAATATGTAAATAATTATATGCCTAATAGCCAAAACCAAGAGTTAATGGCTGCTAGGATAGATGCGCTACCAGCGGATCACCCAGTAAAGGATTTTTACAATACGATCATAAAGCCAGGCGCAGATCCAGCTTTAGAATTTGAATTTGGCCAAAATTTGAATAAGCTATCAGCAGACCTAAACAAGGATCAGTATTAAGCCTTTTATGTAGTTTTAAGCCCAGGGTAAAACCTGGGCTTTTTTTTGCCTTATCTACACCTATTTTAATACTATACGGATAACTATGGAATTTGCCCCAGAAAGCAATACGAAAACCCTTAAAAACAGGGCTAATGCAAAGTTTTTAACCCAAGAACTGATACAGGCTATCATAGAAATTAGGGGGGCTAAAATGGTAGATAAACACTTTGCTAGGGCTTTAGGGTGTGCAACCTTTATCAAAATAGCAGATAATGGGATTACCAGTAGATTCTGTGAAAATAGATTTTGCCTGGTCTGTAACAGGATCCGTACAGCGCAGCTGTTCCAGATGTATGGAAGGGTGATCACAGATCTACCAGATCTATATTTTGTAACCTTAACGATTAAAAACCCTGTAAAAAAGGATCTTAGCCCTAGTATAAAGCTTATGTACAAGCGCTTTGCCTGGATAAAAGATCTTTTAAGAAAGCAAAAAATAAAGCTTTTAGGGCTAAGAAAGCTAGAAATAACCTATAACGATCGTGAAAACACCTATCACCCACACTACCACCTTATCATATCTGGGCAATACCAGGCAGAACACTTAGTTGATTACTGGTTAAAGTATAATAAAGAAAGCGTAGCAGCTGCCCAGGATATGCGAAAAGCAGACGAAAAAGCCCTAAAAGAGCTATTTAAATACTTTACAAAGTTAAAATCTAATAATTCATACAGCGAAAAAGTTACAATATCCGCTTTAAATCATATCATAAACTGCGTAAAAGGTGTAAGGATATTTCAGCCTATAGGCATAAAGGCAGAAAAATTGCCCGAAAAAACGCACCAGGTGAGCCAGGGCAGCTTTGATCCGACATACTGGGACTGGGGTACAGATAACTGGTATAATGAGGCTGGTGAGCCTTTAATAGCTAATTTTAAAATTTACGATAAAGCGCTAAGTTTTAGCCAAAATTTTGATTATATTGAGGTATGAAGCGAATTTACCAAAATGCCGATCTTGGGCTAACTATGGAAGGGATCAGATTACAGATTCAAGACAGCATACCTTATGCAAAAATTAACTGCCCTTACACCAACCCAAAGGATATTTATACCTTTTTAAAGCGCCAGGTAACCTATAAAAATGATCCACCAGGTATAGAACTAGTCCAAAGTATGCAGACCTTGTTTGAAAATAACTACTATGGTGTACCTGGGATGGGTGATTGTGATTGTTTCACTACCACCTATACAGCCTGTTGTATTGCTGCTAGGGTGCCTGTATGCATAGTTTTAGCTGGTAGAAAAAAAAATCAATTTGTGCATATCTACAATGCTGTTAAATACCTGGGCGAGTGGGTACCAGCAGATTTAACCCAGCCCACCTTTAATGATGAAAGGTACTATCCCTATAAAAAGTATCTTTTAATAGACACAAAATAATTTTGTCTAATAATTTGGACAATTGAAAAAACCTTTGTATATTGGCGCTATATTTATATAAACGCTGGGTAATATGGTGCTTGAACTTGCAGAAGGTGGATCCGATTTTCGCTTTTACAATGTTCAAGGCACCAGCCCAGGCACTAAACAAAATATGCCTGTAGTAACCACAGCAACCACACTTTTGACAGCTGGTAAGGCTGTAAGCGCTTTTTTAGCTTCAGCCAAAGGACAGAAGATCCTACAAGCTGTTAATGTGATCTGGGCTAATACACCACAGGCCGAACAGATGCGCTTAGGCGAAACAATAGCCAAGCTGCGCCAGGATATGACTAATGGCTGGAATAGCACAGGCGGTCTGGGATCCCCCTTTATGATAGGTAATCCAGCAGCTGCTGTTTTCATTGAAAACTGGGGGGCTGGTGCTATCCCAAAATACCAGGCTTTTTTAGAACAGGCTACAGATGCTGGTGGGCGCAGAGTCTGGGCTAGGCACATTAAAGCTATGCAGCAGATCCTACAAGAAAACGCTGTAGCTAATCCGATCACCAGCACAGCTACCAGGGCAGCTTTTAACCCTTTGCTCTGGATCGTAGGCGCTGGTGCTTTGTTTTACTTTATTAATCGTAGGAAATAATGCCTAGGACTGGTCTAAATAGACCCTTTTATGGTGTTCCAACAGATGAACTAAAACCTGGTCAATTCACTACAGCAGAATTACAACAATATAAGGACATCATAAATACTATGCCTTTTGTAAGAAAACCGACCAGCACTTTTAGCCCAAGGCAAGACAGCCTAAATAGACCTTTAATTTCTAGACCCAGGATCCTATCACCACAACAATCTACCAGACCTAATGTAGGTGGACAGGATCAGCTACCAAGCGCTAACCAGGATCTGACTACAGATACAAAACTTATGCAGCCTTGGTATATGGATCCCAAAAAAATGATCCCACTTTACCTGGGCGCTGTAGCTTTGTTATACTTTTTCTATAAAAAACGCTAGTATGCCTCGGATTAAATCAGACGATAAAACTTACGAAAGAAGGATAAAAAATTTTTCTCGTAATATATCACAAAGAGTAAACGAATTTAACAGAATGTATCAAAAAGAGGCACACTCAATAAATAAAGTAAAGCTACGATTTCTAAAAGAAGACCTAGAATTTTTAACAGCAACATATTCACTCTACTATAACGAAAAAAACAAATAACCCAAAAAAAAAATCAAAATGGCTCGTAAACGCAAATCAACAAAACCCCGTAAAACTCGTGTAGTTTACAAAAAAGCTACAGGTGTAAAGCGCAGCCGTAGGCGCTTATCTGCTGGTGGATTTTCTAAAGCTGGTGTAAAATCCGCTTTAATGGACGCAGCACAAGGCGCTATTGGTGGTATTGTAGCTTCTTTTATTGCTAACCAGAAATTCTTGGATAGCCAATCAGAAACAAACAAAGGTCTGATCTTAACTGGTCTGTCTGTATTAACTGGTACAATGTTAAAGCGCCCAGCTATTGCAGCTGGTATGGGTGCTGTAGCTGGTACCAAACTTTTGTCTGGTCTAGGTATCGGATCTGTTGCTGGTCTTAGTGAGAATGGTATGTTTCCTATTTCAGAAACAGATTTACAATCTAGCACCCCTTATGGACTAATGGAAGGTGGTGGATCAGACTACGCTGGTCTGTCTGAAAATATCTATGCTTCTAATTACGCTAACCTGTATCGTTAAAATTTTAGATAAATAGATATGAATATTGCAACCCAGATCGTAGGTGTAAACGAGCGCCTAGGTAATACTGCTGTACCCCAGATGCAGGGTACCACTCGTTATATTTTTGACGGCTTGGCTGGTGCTGGTGCTGCTAACGCTGGATATACCTGGTTCCAGGGTGTATCTGCTAGACCTTTTCCAGCTTCTAACCTTAACCAAAACCGCTTTGAGGTGGGTGAAAGCCTAGCCGTACAGGGGATCCAGCTTTTTACTTTGGCTGGTTTTGCAGCTGCTACCAATAGTTCAGCTATTGCCGTACCTGGTGCTTTTCCTTGCACAGCTGTAGTAAACCTGTATATCGGTAACCAGCGTGTACTTAAAAACATTGAATTAGGTGTATTTACCTTGCAGCAGATTGGTAAATCTGTAGTAGCTGGTGGAAATGGTGTAAACCTGTTTTTAGAAACACCTATCGTAATTCCACCCCAAGTAGAATTTTATGTACAAGCACAGATCACTACTAGTATTGCTGCTGCTGATCGTATCTACTGCGCTTTGTGGGGTACAGGCACTTTGCTAAATCCAAAAGAAACATTTTAATAATAAATAACAGATAGTATGCAAAATTTGCCTTTCGCTGCTCAACAAGAGCAAGTAAATAAATTTCTAGAAGCAACCAGGAAGCTGGGCGCTATGATGGATAGTAACCAGGGTACCACCAGGGTGATCTATGATACACAAGCTATGCTAGGCCTAAACCAGTACACCTTTTTTAGCGCTGTACAATCTAAGACCTTTCCAGCTACCAATATCCAGGACAACCGCTTTGAGCCTGGTGAGGGTATGGTAGTAAAAGAAATCGTTATATCTAATGTTCAAGGTACCACCCCAGCAGCTGTAGTAAATACCTATTTGGGTTCTAGTATTATGAATCTTTACATCGGTAACAACAGGGTAATTAAGGATCTTCCCTTGTGGGCTTGTGGTGGTCTTACAGCTATCAACAACCTTAACCCAGCTTTATCTACCAACACTACAGGTGTGCGATTATTG
>Ga0208600_1000144_pt1 | contig 9547 bp, 27 predicted proteins | sample LakMenEpi08Oct12_FD_150681 | JGI IMG/M metagenome (GOLD analysis project Ga0208600, IMG submission 150681) | Freshwater microbial communities from Lake Mendota, WI - 08OCT2012 deep hole epilimnion (SPAdes) | ecosystem: Environmental > Aquatic > Freshwater > Lake > Epilimnion/Euphotic zone ... | reverse complement strand
CTTGAAACCTTTAGAAAATTCTACCATTTGGCTTTTCGCCTTTGGTACTAACTTAACAAGCAGGTCACGAATGTCCTTGTTATCCGCTTGTGACTTATACGTCACGTCTATCCCTTGAAATGAAGGGTAATTTGGTTGGCTCATTTTAGTACAACGCTATCTGTGGTTGGAATGGTATTGGGGTTGATGGCGAACTTTTCATTGATTGAGAAAAACAACATACGCTTGTTCATATCAACAACAAACACCGGCAAGGTCTTTTTCAGTAATGCTTGAACAAGGGTAACGCCTGTATTCTGTGCATTTATCTGAAAGTCAAGGTCAAAATAACTGATACCGCCTTTAATCTCAAAGGGAATAGAAGCAAAAGAGCCGATAACTTGATTGTTAACGAGCAACTTTCCATCAATACCCCTCATTTTCACTCTTGTATTGGTAGGATTCAGCAGTTCCATCTTGATACGTATAATGAAATCATTGATAGAGCCACCCCTAATAAACTTGATGCCGACAGGCTTGTAGATAACGTTTTCTCCAAGTTCATAGAGTTTATACATTCTGTATGCTACGAATGCACCCCCTATCTGCAATATGTTTTTCAATCGCTTATCCATTAGGACAAATATAGAGCAAAAAAAATAAGTTGTTTTGGAGGGGTGTTTTCGTTAGTTTTGAATAAAATAACCCAAAAATAACCCAAAATGATTGCTGAAAAAAGGGCAGGAAAGTACAAATATGACAATAATTGTAAAGTCAGTTACCCCGATACGATGTACTTGGAAGCAAGGAAATGGGCAAACAAAAAAGGAGTATCTATACAAGACCTCCAACGCAAGGCAATGGAATTTTACTTAAACCACTTAAATCATGATGCAATCGTATTCGCCGAAAATGGGCAACCAATCACAAGAGCAACTATTAAAAATGATGTCAAACGAGCAAATTCTTATCAGCGATAAGATGCTAAAATTGGAAGTAGAAAACAGAGAAATGTTTTCACGCTACCACAAACTCAGAAGGGCATTTAATGAACTTTTAGAAGTTCACGATGAACTAAGGTCAAGGGCAGGGCTTGACTATTCCGACAAATACGATTGGTGTGAGAAAGCCGGACTGCTTGATGATGTAGAATAATTATATTTGAACTATGAAAACAGATAAAGCATATTTGAAGCAAGTTAGCAACTCTAATAACACCAAAATTGTAATGATTGGTCGTAAAGAAGGGTCAAAGGGAAATAGTTATGAATTAACGTTGATTCAAAGAGATTTCTTTGGTAGGTATAGAGAAAGTTCAACACCTGTTCAAAAAGATTTCATCGGCAGCGAAAGAGAAGCATTGGCGGCTGCTAAGAAAATAGCATCAAGATAAACAATTCAATCTCATAAAAAAAAGGGGGCTTTTTAGACCCCCTTTTTCGTTTGGACACCACTCCAATATAACCCAAATAATTGATTCTTATTAACGGCACTTACGCAAACCACGACCTGCTGCAGAGGTGCGTTTTACTTTCAATTCAGCACCATAGGCTGAGCAAGTTCCCTCAGATGGCTTTCCTTTACGTGCTTTGAATTTAGAGATTGGGGCAGATTTGCTTCTTTTGTAAGCGGCTTCTGATGCGAATTTCTTGGTGGTAGTATTGAAGTAATAAGTACCTCCACTAACGTTTTTTCTTTTTACGATGCTCATAGTGTTGTGTTTTAGTTCAAATATAGTGAATTGTTATAGTTGTTCAAATCTATAACGACCACCCTTTTTCTTTACAATAAGGTCTTTCAACAATCCATTCTTATTGTAAACGTTATATTCTGTGTCGTTTTTCTTTTCAAGATAGAAGGTAGTGCTATAATAGTATTTGTTAATTACGTCAACCATTCTATCCAAAGTTGGAGAAGTTGCCAACAACTTTGCTTTCACCCCCTTTATACCAACGTTACAGGTATTCAAGGCAATGGCAATTTTTTGCTTTCTTGGGATAAAGGTCTTTTTAGCATACAACTTCTTAAACTCCTTTGATAAGCAGTTACGTTGTGCTGTGGTTGTTGAGCCGATGAAAACTGACATTATTAAAAAGTAAAATCAACTTCAACGTTAATATCTTGACGGGTTTCACCTAATCTGTTGCTATCAAAATAATGATGCCAACTAAAAGCATAGCCTTTGTAATCACCCCATTTAGAATAAGAACGAACTTTACCATCGTAAACCAATTCTGATTTACCGCCTACTTTGCGAAAAATATCTCCTTTTTTCAATTTGGAGATTTTGGTTATTCTGCCATCTCCCGAACTTATTGAACCTAAAAACGTAGCCATATTATTTTATTTTATTTCTTATCACAGTCGAAAAAGGTACTTCAAATAAATTCGTAGCCAAACCATTGACTAATTGAGCAACACATAAATACTGCACCAATTCACCTGTTTTTACAGATGTTACGATATGAAAGTCAACGACCTTTGCAATTAAGTTTTTTTGATACTTGAATTTGTCGCCAATTTTGACACCTTTAATCTCCATACTTCAAATATAATCAATTACCAAAGAATTTTATCAGCGTAATACCCTGCAGTACCTTTTCGGTTTCTGTTGTTTTCGTGCCTTAACTTATACAACCTTCTTCTCTCATTGGCAAATGCCAATCCTTCGGTACGTATATAGCCGTCATAGTCCAAGTAGCCTGTAGCCCCTATTTCAGAGATTTTCTTCCCATTCCTGTAAACGTCTAACTTCTTCCTTGAGTTGGAGGACGGGGCTATCATCACCCCAAGTTTCTGTGCGTTCAGTAGTTGTCTTTTTGTTGGTTTGTATGCCATAAAGTTTTTCCAAAGTTATTGTTTTTGATTTAGGTGGTTTGCGTTTGTAGAATTTCATAGTAATTTGGTTTGTCCTTGCTTGTCTGCAATTACTTCTGATTTTGCAGTTGGTTTGCGTTTGTTAAAAAAGAATCTGACAATCTGTAAACGTTCATTCTGCTCCCAATCATTTGTGTAGTAATTTTTCATCCATTCGTGTTTGATAATTAGGTTCATTAAATCGTTGGGGCAAGTATCTCTGAGGTGTCTGAGTTGTTCGGCTGTGTATTCAATCTTTGAAATCTTGGAACGCTTTTTTGGCAATGTGTTTTCCAAGTTCTCTGCCGCTTTGCCCTGTGCTAAATTCATATCTTTTAGTTTCATCGTTCTTTATCATATCAACAATTACTTTGTCTTGTATACGACTGACTGAGAAGTTTTCAACCTTTTCGTATTTGTATTTGTAGTTCAAACTTATCAACAAGTTTTCCACTTTTTCAATTTTGCTCTTTGGTGTCGTTGGCTTCATAAAAACACCATCTACCCAATAGAAAATGAAATCGTTGCCCAAAATCCATTTAATATCCTGCATCAGATAGTTAATTTCATCAATCAGAAAAAAGAAAATCTGTGCCGTTGGCTCTCTGTATGGTTTGAAATCAATGCACTTGCCACCACTATAAAAATACTTTACGTGAGAGGTTGCTAACATCCCCACAGAAGTCAAACGTTCCATCTTAGGAAGTTTGAGCAAGTAATTAAAGGTCTTTTTGCTGATTAGCCCATTGTTAAACAGGCAATATGCGTAAGCACTTGACAAATCAATGTTCAAACAAGTGTCGTATTTTATATTGTCAATTTTTGGGTGTGCATCGTAGTTCTTTTTCTGATAGGTGGATTTCATAATCTCCTGCCCTATCTCTGAGGTCTTGCAGTCCTTTTTGACCATCTGAGAGGCACAAAAAACCCTATTTTGAAAGTTGTTAAGCATCAATTTGATTGTGCCTAATTCGTGTTCAATACTCGTTGTGTAAGTGCCGTGTTTTAGCACATAATCAATGCCGGAAATCTCCAATGAATCTTGAATCCATTTAATCGCATCGGGTGTTCTTTTGAGGGTAAGTCCATCCATCGTTAGGTTGAGGGTAATTATCTTATGAAACTGAGTAAGTGATATAAACGTTCTTGAATTTGTTTTTTCCGTTGGGCAATAGTAGTTCTCCTTTTTGAGCCTGTACTATGTCTGCTATTTCAACGTTAGGGTCTTGGTCTTGTAAATTGAGTTCAAAAATCTTGTTTTTGAAATCGTAATTCGGTGAATAGTCAAAATAGGTCTTGACTACATTCATTCCGATTGCATCTTTTATTTCAGTAGTAACGTCAACTTCAAAATCTCTGATTGCACTACAAACAGAAACCCTACCTCTAATTTCATCACCACCGGCATCAATTAAAATGAACTTGAACTTGTCGTATTCCTTTTGTTGTATAATCTCACAAATATCAATGAGGGCTGTGCGACCTGCTTTGTCCTTAAAATAGCCCATCTCTGTCAATAGTTTGAATATGTCCGAATCTCTTTTACTTGCGTTATCTATGTTCTTTTGAATATCTGAATATCTTTTGAATAGTTGCGTTCCATCTGCCTTAGTCCATTTTGACAAGTCCATTGTTTTAAGAAAGTCACCTTTTGGAAAAAGTTTTTGTAGCAACTTAGCGTAAATTCTTGGTATTGCTCTGCCTTTGAATTTGTAGGTATTGGCGGCTGCTTTCTTTGCCGCCTCAGAACGTTTACGGAATTGTTCCTCTTGTATCTTTCTACCTTCTGAGGACTTGATACGTTTGCCCTTTAAGTAGTAATAAAGGACATTGTTTTTGGCAACCTTAACCCTTAATTTGTTTGTTTTCCGTTTTGCCATAGCCTTAATTTGAGATAAGAAAGGGGTAGCGTTTTACCGCCACCCCAATTTCTTTAACCTAACAAAGTCACTTGGTAGATTTTTGTATTACCCTCTTTGCGAAGATAAGTAATTTCTACAGATGTGCCGACAGGAACGGCTGCTCTTTTGATTTCATTCACCAACACCACACCTGCGTTAATAAACACTTGTTTGTTGATGAGGAAACGAACTGCCTCCATTGACTTTTCTTCACCTGTTACCTTGTCGGTCAAGTGCATCGTTTGTGTACCGATGTAAATACCTCTAAATGATTCAGCAGGTTTTTCAAGTTCAATGTACTCTGCAGTCAACGTAAGCACTTGGCTTAGGCTGTCTAATTGAGTTGACTTTGCTACCAATTCCGCAAAATTGGTGATTTCGGGGGCAACCGCTACGGCTGCGTTTTCTGTTGTTGTGATTTGATTTTCCATAAATATATTTTTAAGGGTTTTTTCAATTAGGTAGAATTACAAAGGTGTGTATTCTGTTTGATACTCTGATAACGATGTGCAAATGAAGTGGATAACCCTTTGCATATACAGGTTTCTTCCAACGTTGGTGAAAGTCATTCTACAATGAACAAGCAAACCGCTATCGTCTTTGTCTAATTCTGTGATTTTTACCGATAAATCGGGTCTGAACTTTGAACATTTCAAAAACGCTTGATAGTGTTCTAATTTCACCCATTGTTGGGTGATGTGTTTTGTGGGTTCTTTAGTAACCTTTTCCATATTTGTTTTTTGCTATGTGGTCTATTCTATCGTTGATGGCAAGTGATGCCATTTCTGAGGTGATGTTGTTTGTAACCATTACGAATACGGCAGCCATTGCGGAGTATTGACCTGCGGCAAATACAAATTCATCTTTGCTCGTTGCGTTAATCATCCTTGCTTCCGCTTGGTTTGCCCCATCTTGTAGGAGTGTGAGTGCTTTATCGTTGCTCATTGTTTATATGTTTCTGTGTAGTATTGTTCACCATCTTTGCAGGGTGCGTTAAATGTTTGATGGAAAAATTCTGATTGTATGCCAATTTCAAACGCTTCTATGATTTGTTCCTTCTCCATTTCTTTGGCTTGTTGAAATGCTTTATTTCCTTGTTCAATAGTAGCCTCTTGGTTATCGTTTATCCATCTCCATAACCACTCCACTGCCGTTTGTTGTTTATTGTTGCTCATTATTACCTCCTTGTATTTTCTGCTTCATAAAGATTTCCCACCTATATCTAATTTTACCATCACTATCAAACTCATTAGTTTCACGAACATTTTTAATTGTGGATATATCCCAACCTTCACAACCTAATTCGTTTAGTTTTATATTTAATTCCGATATGCTTAAACTAATAAACCCGTGTTGATATTCAAATTTGTCCATAAATTATTTTTCACCTCCTTGTATTTTATCACGCATCCATTTTGCGCCATAAATTCTACCAAATTTTTCTGCACCTGTTGGTTCACACAAAGATTGCATTTCAGCCCATTTTTCTATCTCCTCATCACTTAGTAGTTCAATAGGGGTTAAAAGTGATACAAATGAATCGGCTTGATCTTCGTCTGCTAAATGTATTTTTAACAAACTTAAAATTTCTTCTTCTGTGTATAGTTTCATGATTTGTTTATCGTTGCTCATTTGTTACCTCCAAATGTTTCGTTGTAAAATTGCCCAAATGTCTTTATGATGCCTTCTTCACGCAATACATAATCTTCGTAAGCATAATACAATTTCAGAGTTTCCTCCTTGTGCATTGCTTTGTATTTGTGAAGTAAATCCAAATTTTCATCAAAAGTTAGTTTAATTCCTTCTTGTTGAATCCCAAGCATTTCTTGAAACATTTTTTCTACGCTACTTTGTTTATTGTTGCTCATTGTTGCCTCCTGTGTTACGAACAATACCCAGATAAATAAAAGCATACATAATACCCAATACTGATAAGATAAGTACCGAATAAAATACTGCGTCAATTTTAGCGATTGCCCAACCAAGCAATAGTATTAGTATTAAAATTGCTGATGTTGTTCTATGTGTTTTCATACTTTGTTTATTGTTGCTCATTGTTACCTCCTTTGATTTCAGTTAGTTTTTCTTCTATGCATTGTTTTTGATACTCAAGATGCAGTATTTCTGAGTGTTTTTTGATTACTAAATACGCATTGTCTAATAATTCTTTTTCTTGTTCTGTTCGCCATCCTGTTTTTACAATGCAAAGTGCATCAATTAGCGATAGATTTTTATTGTTGCTCATTGTCATCATTTTCTTTATTGTTTAACGCATCTATGTTTGTTGTTTATTTGCCATAACGTAATTCAAAGTATTCTTTACCTGTCAATGGTCTTTCAGGGTCATCAATGCCTTCCCCAACTCCGTGTTCAAACGCCTTTTCTATTTTCTCCCTTTCTACCTGCTTGTAACTTTCAAGCACTACGATAATCTGACCGAAAATAACCTTTGTCATAGCGTTAACTGATTCTTCCCTTTGGGTTTTGAACTTAAAAATAATTTCTTCCAACGTAGTTGAGTAGGTCATAGCAATTCCTCCATTTCATCAAAATTGTGACGTATGTTGTCAACCCTGTAGGTGTGCCGTAAGATGCACAAATGCAGTTCTTTGACCATAATTTTAGCAGAATCCTGCGTTAACTTGTCCATTTTTGTGAGATTTTCGGTGTTCTCAGCGTTTGCCACTATTTCGGAAATTGCCGACATAATAGCGTTAATTTGGGTGTCTGTGGTGTTCATATTTTAGTGGTTTAGTAATTCATTATACAAAGGGAGGTCATTGTATTGCTTTGCAATTTTTAAGGCTTTCCGCTTGGCTCGGAGGTAGTCCGGTGAACTACTTTTTGCCGGTGTATATCCATAGCAGTTCACCCCGTTGGCAGTTTCATAACACCTCATTAACAAGTTTTTTGCCTGTTGTGTTATTTGGTCGGTTGTTCTGTTTGGTATTGTCATTGTTTTAGTTTTTTAGAGAATTGATAAATTCTTTGTATTCTAAAATTTCGGGTTTCCTGTTAAAAAAATTTTCAGAGGTTTCACCAAATTTTTTAGAAAGTAGTAAACCACAAAGATTTTCAATCCCTCTTTGTAGTCCTTTTTCTTTTCCAAATTGAGAAATCCAATTTTCTAATCTGTTGATATAGAAATTGTTTTTTCCTGTTTTTGTGTTTTCCATATTGCAAATATATGGATAGTATTTAGAAAGTTACAAGAAAATTTTTTGCAAGTTATTAACATAGTTATCAACAATTTGTTAAATGTTGGTTTGTTAAGTTGTTAAATGTTCATTCACAAAAGTTTTTGTCCATTCACAAAGAAATTGGAAAATAATTTGAAAATAATTTGCAAACTAAAAAGTTTTATCTATCTTTGAATCATACTAAAAGAAAAACAAAAAATAAAACTATGGAAAACAAAATTGTATCAATCAAATTAACTGAAGGTTTCAAAAAAGAAATCCTTTTTAATTCTCTTTGTAATGGTCTTGGACAATTACAATGTTATGGTCTTGAATTGATTTTTAATGATGAGGATTACACAGAAGCAAAAAAATCATACTACAAAAGAAACAATCAAAATTCGGTTGCTTGTTATGAAGATATTTTGTTGGAGATTTTGACAATGGGAAAACACCTTTCTTTTTTAGATAATGAAACAGATGAGGTTTTTCATCTTAGTTTTGAATTGGCTTTGAGCAATTTGGATAAGTTGGAAGTTGAAAGAGTAATCCAATTAATTGATGAAACAGATGATGGGGAAACAGCCGATGTAGTTTTGCAGACCTGTTTATTTGGTGAAATTATTTTTGGATAAATTTTTGAAAATAATTTGCAAACTAAAATTTTTATACTATCTTTGAATTACTAACAAACAAAAAAAACAAAAACTATGGAAAACTTAAAATTTGTATCAACCGACCAAAAAATTATCTCTGAGAATTACCCCTATGGTTTCAGAGAGAAAACAACAAAAACCGACTATTTGGAATTTAGCCCCAAACACGGATTTAGACATTGTTCACAAACAATTAATCCAAAAACAGGTAGACCAAACAACCCAAAAAAATCAACTTACTATGATGTTATGGTATTGGCAACTGATGAGAATGGACATTGTAAAAGTTTTGTGAGTGGTTTCAATGGTGAAAAAGAAATGCAAAGAAGTTTTGAATTTTTGGCAAAGCCCGAAATTTTCAAACTATTCACACCCCAACAAATAGAATTTTTCTATATGCAAATTTTAGTTATGAGCAAAGTAAGTGCAAAGGCTCAAATGATTTATTGCGGGACAGATTGGGAGCAACTTAAAATCTATTTTGAAACCCCTATAAAAGAAATAGTTGCAGCAATAGCAACAAAAGGAACAGAGAACAGATTTGATAAGTTTGTTTTTGATTGGAAAGCAATAGAGGGGTTGAAAGTTCCAAACTTTCAGCCATTCAAAGTAACACACTATGAAAGAATTGTATAATAATATGAAACCCTATTTAATAAAATTTGATTTGGTTGGAATTGGTGAAACATTTGAACCGGTGATAGAATATAGAAAAAATTTCTCAAGTTTTGAATTGGCTATGGAATGGGCTTTATTAACAGCCCAAACCCATAGCACCTACAAAAATTTTGAAATGTATATAAGAATACAGGAAATAACACAAACAAAAACAATCTACTACAATGGAGAACAAGAATGATAAAATACAAAGTTTTTTCTCTGAGCAGTTAAGAGAATTAAAAGCCACCTATTCAAATAAAATTTGGGGGAAGGTGTACACAGCCACCGATAAAGAGAAAGCCTTAGAGAGGTGCTT
>Ga0208600_1000137_pt1 | contig 9624 bp, 20 predicted proteins | sample LakMenEpi08Oct12_FD_150681 | JGI IMG/M metagenome (GOLD analysis project Ga0208600, IMG submission 150681) | Freshwater microbial communities from Lake Mendota, WI - 08OCT2012 deep hole epilimnion (SPAdes) | ecosystem: Environmental > Aquatic > Freshwater > Lake > Epilimnion/Euphotic zone ... | reverse complement strand
ACAATATAATTTTTCTATCTATGTTATGGATAGGATGCTAATGGAGGAAACAAACGAAACGGAAGTATTAAGTGATATGACTTTAGTAGGTCAGGATATGGTTGCTAGTCTTAGAGACCATATTTACGAATGGATTGTTAGTGATAATATGTCAGTAACATTTTTTACGGAATCTGACCCTGATTATTTAGCAGGTTTAAAGATTGATTTCTCATTAACACTATCTTCATTAAACGACACTTGTCAAATACCTACAAATGGAATCTAAAAAAATTAATCAACTAGCAACGGAGATGGCACCTGCTACCTCTGATTTAACTATCATAGGTGACCCGATAACAGGAGTAAGTAAAAAGATTACGTTATTACAGATAGCTGATTTATTTGCTACAACAGGCACAGTTTCAAGCGTTGCGGTTACAGAAACAGGCGACGCTTTAACAATCACAGGCAGTCCAATTACAAGTGCGGGAACGATTAACATAGGATTTGCAGGGGATGCTACTCAATATGTTAGAGGCGATGGCGCATTGGCGGATTTCCCAACATCAACAGGTGGCGGTAGTTCGGTTTCTTACTATCTAAATTCAAGTGTAAGTCAAGGTACTATCGGTGGGGTTGCTTATAGAGAATTTAGTAAAGACCCTATTGCAGGTGCAGGGACAGATATTACGGCTTCAACTAATGGATATATAGCAAGTTACATAACAGATGCTAATGACCCTGCTTTATTAGAAGTACCTGCAGGAAACTTTAATTGTGAGTTTTATTTTAGTGTGAATTCTAATGCTCATAATCCTTATGTATATGCAGAAGTTTATAAGTATGACGGCACTACTTTTACTTTAATAGGAAGTAGCCAAAGCGTACCTGAATATTTAACTAATGGGACTACACTAAGTCCTTATTATTTTGCTATCCCTGTTACTCAAACTACTTTAGCAATAACTGATAGAATAGCAATTAGAATATATGTAAATGTGGATACAAGAGTAGTTACTTTACACACAGAGAACAATCATTTGTGCCAAGTAGTTACAACATTTTCTAAGGGATTAACTTCGTTAAATAACTTAACAAGACAAGTACAATTTTTAGCGACAGGAACAAGCGGAACAGACTTTGCTATATCAAGTTCAACTGCTACTCATACTTTTAATTTGCCTGTTGCTTCGGCTACAAATACAGGTAAGTTAAGTTCAACAGATTGGAGTACGTTTAATGCAAAGCAACCTGCAATAGGTTATACTCCTGCTAATGATAGTTTAGTAGTGCATTTAGCAGGTAATGAAACAATAACAGGAACTAAATTTTTTCAGGTGATGCAATATTTTAATACTTATCCTATCTATTCACAAGTAGGTATTGCATTAGATTATAGAATAGGTGCAAGTGCAGTTTCTTTTTGTACTACTGTAGGTGCAAATGTAAATGGGTTACAAATTAATTTAGAAGGTGGGGGTTATAATAGTTTAAACTTTGCAAGTACAAGCGTAGGCAATACTTACACTTTCCCAAATGCTACAGGTACAATAGCATTAACATCAAATTTAAGTAGCTATGTACCATACACAGGCGCAACCGCTAATGTTACTTTAGGTCTTTTTGATTTGTATGCTCAAAATGTTTTTGCTACTGATACATCAGGAAATTGGTTGGCAGCTTTATCAAGAGATACCGCTACGGCTATTGGTACATTAGTATTAAAGTCAGGTGGGTTTACTAATTATTTACAGCCAATTACAACAGTATCAAGTGCAAGAACTTGGACTTTACCTGATGCAAGTGGAACAATAGCATTAACATCTAATTTACACAATCCTGTAACAATAGGTACGGCTAATGGATTAAGTTTAAGCACACAAGTTTTAAGTTTAGCTTTAGCAAGTACAAGCGCAAACGGAGCTTTAAGTTCTACTGATTGGAATACTTTTAACGGAAAACAAAACGCTTTAACTAATCCAATTACAGGAACAGGAACAAGGTCAATATATTATATACCTGTTTTTAGTGGTAGTGATACTACAATAGAAAATAGTATAATACAACAAGTAAGTTCTAATATTGGTATAGGAGTAAGTCCTTCATATAAATTAGATGTTAATGGTACAGGTAGATTTTCTGATGCATTAAACGGAACGAGTGCAGTTTTTTCAAGTACAGTTCAAGCATCAGCATATAGATTAACAGGGATGACTGCAGGAAATGGTGCTTTATATTGGTCATCTGACAGAGTTACATTAGCAAACTACAATGCAACAGGTTTAGTAATTATTGAAGCAAATGGTGGAACGGTTACTTCTACTTTCGGAGGTGCTACATATAACAATGACTTTGTAGGAACAGGTAGATTTACAGGTGCTTTAACAGGTACAAGTGCTACGTTTAGTGGTAGTGTTGGTATTGGTGTAAGTCCTTTTGCTAATAGCTTGTCGGTTGGTTTAGATATGGCAGGTGGAGCAGGATTATTTGGTTTTAATAACAGATTTATTTTAACTGGAAATGCTTATTACAATGTAGACTGGAAATATAAAGCAACAGGTGCTGCTGCAGTAATTCAAAGTAACACAGATGGTTCAATAGACTTTTTAAATGCTGCTTCTGGAACAATTAATAATTCTATTTCATTTTCACCACGAATGGTAATCACAAGCGGTGGTAACGTTGGAATCGGAACTACAAGTACTGGGTTTAATGTAGCTGGTCTTCCTTTAGTAGTTGGTAGCGGTAGTGGTAATACAGGGATGACTATATTTTCAGGTTCTGCAAGTAGTGGTTCTATACATTTTGCAGATGCAGAAACAACAGGTAGTGCAAGTTTCTCAGGATTTATAAATTATGACCATGCTGCTAATAGTATGCAATTTGGTACTTCAAATACCAATCAAATGAGAATCACATCGGGTGGTAATGTATTAGTTGGTACAACTGGAGCTTTTGATACTGGAGTAACATTAACAAATGGAGGTAGAGTTGGTGCAACTACGCTTGGAGACACTACAATCCAATGTTGGAATAAAGCAGCATCTGGAAACAATTTATTTTTGGAATTTTATACTGATGGTGGTGGTGGTGCATTTAGAGGTAGTATTGATTATTTAAGAAGTGCTGGTTTAGTAAGATATAATACAACTTCTGATGCAAATTTAAAAAATATAATAGGGGATGCTGATAAGAAAAAGTCTATTGACATTCTTAAATCAACTAAAATTAGAGAATATTATTGGAAAGATGATAAATCTAATAAACCACAAATTGGAGTAATTGCACAAGAATTATACGAAACATATAAAGGTGCAGTATCAAAAGGTAGCGATGATGAATTATTTGGAACTGAAGAATATAAAACTTGGGGAGTAGATAAGACTGCATTTACATTCCATTTAATTGCTGGTTGGCAAAAACACGAGCAAATTATAAATGACTTACAAGCACAAATAGAAGAATTAAAAGCAAAAATAAAATAATATGAAATATTGGTACATTAATCAATTAGACTGCGTTCCACAAGACGGAACATTAACAGACTTTGTAGTAGTAGCACATTGGTCAAGATATGCTAAAGAAACAATTAACGGAGTAGAATACTTTGCAAGTGTTTATGGCGCACAATCATTCTCAAAGGATGATGTTGCTAACTTTATTCCTTACGAGCAATTAACCTATGACATCGTTTGTGGCTGGTTAGATGCTTCAATAGATGTTGAGGCTTTAGACCTTAATTTAGATGCTCAAATAGAGAATCAAGTTAATCCACCTATAGTAATTTTACCTTTACCATTTGTTAATCCGTAACAAAATACTATATTTGTGAATAAAATAAAATAATATGATTACGTTAAACGAACAACAAGTTAAAGAATTAGAGCAATTTATCAACACAATCCCGACTGCTTATGGCTTACCATTATTGCAGTTCTTAGGTAAATTAGCGCAAGAACAAAATCCACAACAAGTACAAAATCCTCAAACAGAAGTAAAAGAAGATTAGATGACACAAGATAGCAGTCAAGCATTGGTTAATACAGGCATCAGTTTAACTGCAGCCTCTTTAACATTAACACAGGTACAACCTTTTGTAACTTTGGTGGCAGGTTTGACTGCTATTATTTCAGGGGTATTTGCAATTAGATATTACTACAAAGCAAGTAAGAAATATGACTAAGAATTTATTGGTAATTGTATTATTAACAGTAGTAATTTTACTACTATTTACTGCGCCAAAATATAGCAAAGATACAATCACAATAAAAACTGATACAATAATCAATGTTAAAACATTGACTAAGTATAAAAAAGGGGATTCTATTCCGTATCAAATTATTGTACAAGATTCTGTACAGATTTTTGTACACGATACAATACGCATAATCAACGACTATTTACAGGTAAAAGCGTATAGCGATACAATAAAAATAGATTCAAATACGTTCTACATTCAGGACACAATCACACAAAATAAAATAATTGGCAGGGGGTTTGAAGCTAAACTTCAAGAAAAAACTATATATATTACAAACACTATTAAGCCTAAAACAGAATTATTAATAGGAGGCGAATTAAGGAACTCTAATAATGTTTTGGGTGCTAGTATAGGGGTAGGCTTAAAGGTGCCTAAAAAGGGTCTTATATTGGTAAATTATGGCACACAAGGATATTCATTAGGTTACTATAAAAAATTATTTTAAAATGGCATTACCTGTATCGTTCAAAGACTTTGCTAAAAACCCTGTTGTAGCTACTTTATTTATTGTTCTATGTGGCATATCTGCTTTGTATATTGATGTGCGTTCTACGTTTAAAGACCAAATCACAAGTCAAGGCGTTAAGGTAGAAAGGTTAGATGAGAAGGTAGATATTATGCAAGTAGCTTTAAGAAGATGCGATTCATCTTTGGCATCTGCAACGGCAAAACTAAGCACACTTGAAAGTTTAGGTAAAATTCAATCTATTAAGTAATGAAATACTTATTGTTTATATTTTTATTCGGTTGTACGGCATCGGCTCAAAACCAAAGTGAGGACATAAAAGATGATATTGAGTTCCAAAAGTTAATGAATAAGGTATCGGAAACAAACACTTTGTCAGTTCAAGTACAAGCTAAGGCAAGTAAAAAGGAAGCAGAGTTAGTTACAAAAGCAGTTGCAACAATAACCGAATTAAAACAAGAAGTTAAAATATTAAAAACCGAATTAAGTGAAGTCAAAGCAACTTTGGATAGTGTTAGCAATGATAGTGGTATCAGTTTCAAGCTATTCGCAATACCCAATAATAAAGAAAATTAAACAAGATTCGGTTGTTATAATGACCATTGAGCAAGGCAAAGAAATAAACGCTTTGTATTTAGGTTATAAAAAGACAATAGATTCATTACAAATTAAAACAAAGTATTATGATTCAGCAATTAATCAAATTAGTAAAAAGCAAGATACAATCAACATTTACAGATATCATATTCAAAATACTAAACCAACCACAGGAATCGACAAAGAGTTCAAAGAAGCCTTTGAGAAAGAAAAAGGCATAAATAGGTTATGGACTTTAGTATTGTTTATGGCATTAGTACTTATTAAAACACAATAATATGAAATGGATAGCAAATTTATTATCGGATGAAAGAGGTTCAATTAGCACAAAGAGAGTTATAGCTTTATTGAGTGCGTTGTTTTTATGTATTACTTTATTGGCAAATTCGTTTAGCCACGTTGAAGTAGCACCAAGCGACAAACTCGTAGACTGCGTTATGGCTATTTGTATAGCTGCAATGGGGACAAGTACTATTGATAAATTCTCAATTAAGAAAGATGCCTAATAACGAGAAAAGAGCATTACTCATAGGCTTTATCTTATGGGTAGTGTTATTGACATATTTTACAATTAAAATGTTATAAAAATGAAAGACCAAAAAACGTTGGAACGAATCCAATTATTACACCCTAAGTTAAGAGAAGAAGCGTTAACTATGTATGATGAAATTGTTGCAGCTTTAACAGGCACAGCAGCTTGTCGTTTTGCTTATACGCTTAGAACCTTTGCAGAACAAGATGCATTGTTTGCACAAGGTAGAACAAAGGCTGGTGCTATTGTTACTAAGGCTAAAGGCGGTCAATCATATCATAACTATGGGTTAGCTATTGACATTGTTTTGCTAGTTGACAAGGATAAAAATGGTACTTTTGAAACTGCAAGTTGGGATTTAAAGACAGACTTTGACGGTGATGGCAAAAGTGATTGGCAGGAGATTGTAGCTATTTTTAAAAGATACGGCTATGAATGGGGTGGGGATTGGAAGTTTAATGATGCACCACACTTTCAAAAAACACTTGGTAAATCTATTGCAGAATTGCAAACATTACATAAAACAGGCAAAGTTGACAAGAATGGCTTTGTACTAATTTAAACTTATGCTAAAAACAAAACGCAGAAGGCTATACTTTGATATTGAAGTAAGTGCAAACGTGGGTTTATTTTGGCAGTCAGGGTACAAATTACAAATTGGTACAGAGAACATAATTAAGGAAAGAGCAGTTATTTGTATTTGTTATAAATGGGAAGATGACAAAGATGTATATTATCTACAATGGGATAAAAAGCAATGTGATAAAAAGTTACTACAAGAGTTTATCAATGTAGCAAATGAGGCTGATGAATTAGTTGGACACAATGGAGATAAGTTTGATTTGTCTTGGATTAGAACTAGATGTTTATTGCATAAAATAGATATGTTTCCTACATATAATACAATAGATACTTTAAAGATTGCTCGTTCTAAGTTCAGGTTTAATTCAAATAGGCTTGATTATATTGGAAAGTTTTTAGGATTAGGTCAAAAGAATCATACTAACTTTGATTTATGGAAAGACATAATGCTAAAGAATTGCACTAAGTCTATGAACACAATGATTGACTATTGCATTCAAGATGTAGTTCTATTAGAGAAAGTACACAAAGCATTGAACAATCATATACCTGCTAAAACTCATTACGGAGTTATATTTGGAGGGGATAGAGGCAGTTGTCCTGAATGTGGTAGTGATGAAGTTATAAAAAATAATAGAAGAATTATGGCTTCAGGCTTAGTTAAAATTCAATTCAAATGTAAAAACTGTGGTAAGCTACACTCAAAAACTGATAAATAATGAGCAAAATATTATACTCAATTATAGATGACCTTTTAATTAGAGAGGACAAAGGGTTAAAAGAATATGGAACTACAATGGATAGGACTGATTTAAGTGAGCAAGATTGGTTGCAACACGCATACGAAGAAGCACTAGATTTAGCTATTTATTTAAAAAAAATTATAAAAACTAAACAAAATGAAAATGCCAAAAGGTTTTAACAAGTGGACTTTACTACAACAAGAGAACTATTTTAACAACAAGTTACAGGAAATTCATTCTATTGAATTAGAATATAGAAGAATTTTAGCTAGTATTAGAGGCGGTCAAAAGGTTGAATTAATAGAGATGGACAGACCCGATGAAATATTAATGAAATCGTGAAGATAAAAATAGTATATAAGAAGCTAGGCAGAGAACAGGCACACGGCATTGCCGAAAGTGATGGTATTATATATATTGACCCTAGATTAAAGGGTAGAAAGAAGTTGGAAATATACATACACGAGATTTTCCACCTGCTTAATGCAGAAGATACAGAGGAGCAAATCATTGAAAAGAGTGTTACACTTACCAAAATGCTATGGAGTTTAGGCTACCGACAGGTAGACAATAGTAAGCACTTACCCCTACAAGATGGCAGTAAATAGTTAATTTACCGTTCATCATTCCCATTTGCCGTTCATCATAAAGTTTAAAAATTAAGTACATAATACTTGGATAGTATGTTTAAAGCCTGTAGATTTGCTTTATAAAACAAACATACTATGAAAAAAATTGAATTTGTACAACAGACTAGAATCAACTCTAGCGACATTTGGTTTTACACGGCTATTAATGATTGTTATGTAAGTGATTCAGGTAGCTTTGATAAAGAAGTTGCTTATGAAAAGTTTACTATATTGTCAAATGGTGGCAGCTTAGAACCTTTAAAAACTATTTTAGAAACTAAAACTATTGACTAATGCAAAAAGAACTACACACTTACACAGAATTATGTACAAGATTTGGTACAGAAACTATTGATGCTTTAGATAGCTTTATCTATTGGCAAATACAATACAAGGGCAGAATTAATGTTAATAATACATTAGTATCTGTAGATGATTATTTTAAATTCTATAACAAAAAGCCAACCTTATTTGCAGGTTATGACTATGAAGATGATGCGTTTACATTCGGACAATGGATGCAGCATCAGGCTGAAATAGAGTATAATAAAATGGCAGAAATTGAGTAACTTTAAAAAAACAAAACTATGAACTTAGTAAAAATTCAAGCTGAATTAAAAGCACCTAAAGGACAATTTAACTCATTTGGTAAATACAAGTACCGAAATGCAGAGGATATTATTGAGGCAGTAAAACCTATTTTAAACAAGTATGCAACTGCTTTAGTAGTAAGTGATGAAGTAGTGCAGGTAGGTGATAGAATCTACATCAAAGCTACTGCAACATTACTTGATGGTACAGATGATAGCATTAGTGTAAGCGGTTGGGCTAGAGAAGAAGAAGTTAAAAAAGGTATGGATGCAGCACAGATTACAGGTAGTGCATCAAGTTACGCTAGGAAGTACGCTTTAAATGGTTTATTTGCTATAGATGATACTAAAGATTCTGATGCTACAAATGAGCATAAAGATGAATTAGGTGAAGAAAAAAGATTGGAATTGATTGTGCTATTAGAAAATACAACATATGATAGTACAACCAAAGATTCAATAGCAAATAGGATAAGCCAATATACTACTATAGAACAGTATAAGAAAGCATTAAAAAGTATTAACGAAAACCAAATTAAATAATATGCCATACTCAACCTGCTGCAATGCGCATACTAACTTTCATGAAATTGACATTTGTCCTGATTGCTTAGAACATTGCGATTGGGAAGATGAAGCAGACGAAGAAGAATTAGAGCAAGATAGACAAAATGAAATAGCATTAGAACAAGAACAAATCAACAAAAAACAATAACTATGGAACAAACATCGATGCAAGAATTATTAGAGTACATTAAAACTGCTCACGCAATTACGTTTTTACCCGAACAACTAGCTAAAACAATTGAAGAAAATTATCTTCCAAAGTCAAAAAGAGACATTAGAAATGCTTTTAATGACGGAGAACAAAATGTTTGGAATAGGTCAAGGGATGAAAATATATTTCAATACGAAGGCGGAGAAGATTATTATAATAAAACCTACATAAAAAAATAACTATGGAAAATAAATGGGGTATTAAATTAAGCAGGATTGCATTTCCTGATGAAAGATTAGACTTTAACGAATGGGTTAAAAAGTTAAATGTATCTAGTCAGTATTGTGATAAAAAATTAATTCATAATGCAATGTCTTTAAATAATCAATATAATTTCTCAAAATTAAAAAACAAACAAGATGAGTCAACAAACACAGGTGCTTAATCACCTTAAAAAAGAACCATTAACACCATTAGTGGCATTAAGAAAGTATGGTACATTAAGATTAGCAGCATTAGTATTT
>Ga0208600_1000134_pt1 | contig 9669 bp, 16 predicted proteins | sample LakMenEpi08Oct12_FD_150681 | JGI IMG/M metagenome (GOLD analysis project Ga0208600, IMG submission 150681) | Freshwater microbial communities from Lake Mendota, WI - 08OCT2012 deep hole epilimnion (SPAdes) | ecosystem: Environmental > Aquatic > Freshwater > Lake > Epilimnion/Euphotic zone ... | reverse complement strand
ACTGGCCAAACAAGAACAGCTTGCTGGTTAGATGGAACGATTGTAGTAAATGCGAATGAACTCGCATTTGTTGAAATCGTTACATCAGGTACAGCAACAATCGAATCTGTTGCTAAATCAAAAGTCACATTCACGCTTGACGGCGACAGAGTGGGTTGTGCTAAGATCAACCCAATACTAAAAATACTTGTTAAAAAAAACTTCATTTTTTCTCCTTATAATCATTCACATAAAATCCAGACCCATTAAATTTAATACCGCAGGTACTTGGAATTTTTTTTACAGAACACTCAGGATTCTCACATCCCGGATAACCAGTAATATCTTGATCCATTTTCAAGATTATCTCGAATTCTTTATTGCATACTTGACACTTAAAATCATAAATTGGCATCTTGTTTTCCTTTCAAATATCTTTCAATATTTAAGTAAGAAATATAATGTCGTTTTGGATTTCTTGTTCCATAATGTTCTGCGATAAGATCACACATTCGTTCAGAACCAACAGGATTTAAAGAATGTACTATACAGACATCAATAGGCCAGCGATTATTCTCTTTCATCCACAGAACGAAATCATACCCAGTTTTATTAGGAGATACATATGTCTCATCTTCATTATGGACATAATGATCTTCTGCTAGATCATGGTCTAACCAAGCTTCTTGAATCTCATTCTCTTGCATAATCTTTACTGCTTCATCATAATTCTTGGCAATCTTCCATTCACCAATGAATGGACAAGGACGAACATCATCTAACCAAAGTTTCATACATACTCTTTCTTTAAAACAGAACCACAATGTTCGCATTTCGTATAATTAACGAACGTTATATATTCTAAAGCATGATATGGACTTAATGTATAGTTCTGTGGTGATAATCTCTTCTTAACACCCTTCGAATCAATTCGATATGGAACATAATTCATAACCAATGAACCATAATCATCATTATAGGATTCGTTTAGAATCAAATAAGTTACTTCTTCACCATCTTCAATTCTAGTTTTTCTGTTTGTTTCTTCCATATAATATATATAACCTATTATCCATTATAGCTTGTTTTTCAGTTAAAGTCAATTTCTTGAGAAACTTCTTGATCGTATCTTCCGTTCCACCTTTTCGATCTTCAGCAACAATAGCAATCAAAATATCAGAATCTCTAGCAATAAGTGTATTGCGTGCATATGCAATCTTAGCATATGCTGCTTTGTATGGAATGTGTGGATCTAGATCTTGTGTATTTGGATAATGTACTATAATTGATATCGAAAAATCTTTCGCAATAATCTCTGCAAATGAATCGGCACCATATTTACAACCACCAGAAACGAATTGATCCTCTTCTCCTATTTCTATATTTGTTAGAAGATTGTAGAGCTTTATGAGATCTTCCTTCGTATTTCTTTTTCTTGAACCAATAATTCCAATATTCATAAAATTAATGTCCCGTGATTGAAATGGCTCACGGGACAAGAAGCCTCAACGTTACATAGTAACAAGCAACCTGTTGGTATTACCCAACATTACTATTATTTAACCATTACTGATGAAGTCGTTCAACTTCTCCGCTTCAGCAATAATCTGCTCTGTAGTTGGCAAATTAGGAAGATTGGGATAATCAATGATCTTTCCTTCACGATTTGAATGATACTCATCAATCAGAGCTTCTCTTGTTTGCATGACTGGAACTTCCAGTACATCCTTGGCCAACTTCAATACTTCTAAACGAACTTCATATGGCGTCATTCCCATATATTCTCCTTGTGTGTTTTTTTGTGTGTTTGAGATTGTCATAAACATCATTAGAAGTTATCTAGAAATTTCTAATTCTGTCTATTCGTGGTAGCCAATCTCCTGCATACTTTTTAGACTTCTGTACGAATTATGGCCTGGATTCGAACCAAGAACTCCGGAGTTGCCGTCCGGCGTTTTTCCGTTAAACTAACATTATTGTACACATCAACCACAATCTTTGGAGCTACGAGTCAGAATTGAACTGACAACCTCACGCTTACAAGGCGTGCGCTCTACCAGTTGAGCTATCATAGCATTATTTTTTCTTTCTCTTACAAGAACAATCACATAAACATTTCTTCACACATGGACATTTATCTACACAACATCCATGCGGAGTACAAAACTTTGGAATATTTGCATTCGATACATTAATCGAACACAATACAAAGGCAATTAAGATTGTATTTAAAATAATTCTCATATCACTCCATTAACTTGTTTGTGGATCTTTTAAGTCGTTGAGTTACGATTATCTCCTTACCCTGGGTGACTAGTGCCAGGAGCCTCATCTTGAATAGTTATTTATATCTTAAATTTTCTCCAGTTTAAATTCGGCTTTACCCAAAATATCAGCCCAGGTGTTATGATACGCAATGGCATGTTTGGTAGCAGCAGGGTTATGCTCGCTCTTGTTGGAAGTCATCCATTCCAATACCCAACGTAGATGACTAATTTGGGCTTCTTTCACAGTAGCTTCCCAAGTGTTTTGGCTGAGCTCAGCTATGTCTGCATCTGAGTCAATTTCTACATCAATTATGATTCGGTATTTCATAATTAGATCTTTTCTCCGTCACCAAATCCACGCCATGTAATGAACCGTGGAAAGCGAAGCGAATAAGTACCATCTTGATTCTGGGTAATGGCATCCGCACGAATTTCGGCTACCTTACCGATTACATCTTTACTAGACCAAATCTCGGATCGCTGTTCATCACTGAATCCGGAACCAACATTCACTCGAATGTTCTTACCAGATTCAACTCCCTCACAAACAATTGCTCCGAGAGAACCAGCATTCTTACCAGTTCCTTCTTCAATATCAACCACTTCAAGAGAAACATCGATGAACGGCTTCAACTTCAACCAAGAAGCGGATCGCTTGCATTCATAAGGAGCGGAAGGATCTTTGATCATGATTCCTTCATAACCACCTTCGATAGCTTTCTCGTTCATCTCACGGAAGATCTCACGACCAGTTGTCGTATTGAGATCTACGATCTGATTTGAAAGAATCTTGATATTAGGAGTATGTTCTTGTACAAGATCGTACCAGATAGAAAGCGATTCGCTGCGAATTTCCTGAGAGACATCACAACGACCAGCAATAAATTCTTGCATAGGAATCATATCAAAGAGATGTAATACAGCATCATCAGTTTGAACATTTTCTTTACGATTCAACTGCTTCATTAGATCCTGGAATTTCGCAGACATAATTTCGCCATCAAATACCCAAGGATCAGAAAAGAACGAAGAAATACCAACAAACTGTTCACGAATCTTTGGAAAATTATCTAGTTCTTTTCCATTACGTGAAAACTGGACGACACGACCATCAGGATAAACAAACGTCAAGACACGGACGCCATCTAACTTCACTTCCAACATCTTGGTCCCAGTCATCTTTGTTTGCTGATCTATAGAATCCTGAGCAAGCTGACAAGAGAAAGTTGGAACGATATACTTATCGGATGCCGACATATTCTTCACAACTTTATTCACAGTCTTCTCAGAGACGCCACAACGAAGATCTTTGGTCAAGATCAAACGATACCAATTATTCCATTCGTCTTCCGTAGCCATGGACATGAGACGAACAATCTCTTGTTTCGCAGCATTACCAGTAAGCTTGCGATTTAAAAGCTTGGAAAGAAGTCCAGCAAATTCGGACCAAGGAAGACCGGATCCATTTCCAGTCTTCTCTGGAATCTGTTTAACACCGAAAGTCATCATACCATCTAAGGCATAACGAATTCCATAAAAGAGAATATCATTCTTATCACGTGCCTCTCGTTCAAGAATTGCTTCCTTACCAAGACGAGAGTTATCGGATTGCAAAGCACGAATGACTTTAGACGGAACCATTAAATAATCTCCTTAATTTCTTCGAAGTACGAGCTTGAAAAGTCAATACTACCAGTGAAAAAGACCCCTCTTTTTTTCACCATTTGCATAAACTATCAAAACGTCTCCATCTTCAGCAAATTCAAGAGGATCACCCCAAAGAGACGGGACATCATCGCCAAGATCATCAGACCACTTGCTGGACCAGCGATCACCGCAACAAGGGCAGTCAACGCCAGAATCACAACCATCGAAATAAACACCATCTACTTCTAAAACACGCTTGTTCGCATCTTCGGCGTTTTCCGCCTCAACAACAACAACTTTTGCTGGAGGATCATCAACACCGAAAGAATTGTTTTGTTTAAAGTTAAAGAATTTCATACTTTCATTATACCTTTTCTGGGTTTGGTTGTCAAGCATTTTGAGAAAAATATATTCCCTTTGTTTTCAGTAGTTTAGCGATCGAGCTTCGACAAGAAGGCTCGTTGCTCCATCTGTAGTTCGTAGTTCGCATACGCAATTTTGTGGGCGCAACGACAGGTCGGCAGTTTGACGTTCATACAAGCGAATTAAAGCACGGCGGACACAACGTTCGTCATTCGCAAGTTTCTGGCGAATAGCTTCTTCTGTGTACGTTTCCATACTTTCATTGTACCGTGTTCAGATTGAAGTGTCAAGGAATTTTGGAAATTTATATTCCGTTTATTTTCAATGACTTGACTACCACTCCTTGCGCCCTACACATTCCCCAATCTATTAACGATTAGATTTCCTAATAACTTTAAGATCTTTGACATTGAATAATTTCGTATTCATAATTCCTTGATTGACAAGTTTCAATCGAACGTAGTGAAATTGTAGGATTTTGCAATCATAATCAAAACCTCGAACATAACAGATTTTCTCTACAATACCAACAGAGTCTTCTTTCTTTGTGCCATCATTCAGAGTGATCTTAGTTCGAACAACATCTCCAATTTTGATATTCATGTTAGCTCTAAGATTCGTTTCCATATGGTTCGTCTTGTATGTTGATCTGTATTTGTTGTTTCGAAAAAAATATTATTGAGTTGAGTCATATGTTCGAAACATAAATCAACAGTTGCGTGAATAATTCTACCATCGATCTGATCGACATGTGGAATTGTGATTCGTTTTGCTTCTCTTTTTCTAGCTTCTATTTTTGGACAAACATCACAAGCATAAATCTTAATTTCAGCCATACGACCTCAAATTTTGGTAGCTGCGGTGGGATTCGAACCCACACTTTACGGATTTTAAGTCCGTTGCCTCTGCCGATTGGACTACGCAGCCATTTATGGAATAACGACTAATCTGTAAACTAGTCGTTATTCCCGATGTGGTCCCACTAGGACTTGAACCTAGAACCCTCCCGTTATGAGCGGGACGCTACTAACCAATTGAGCTATGGGACCGAATTATTTTGGTGGGGATGGAGGGAATCGAACCCTCACGCCCTTGCGGGCACTGGAACCTAAATCCAGGGCGTCTGCCAATTTCGCCACATCCCCAATATATTTACTTATACAATATTTTGGTATCGGGAGATGGAATTGAACCATCTCAAGTCTATTCATCTAATTAGTTATCCTAGGTTCTGACTTCAACCCTTCGACGCCACGGAAGTTAGCCGCCGCTCTATCCAATGAGCTATCCCGAAATATACAATAGCTTTCTCAAATTGTTTTGAATTCAAGAACTCGTCCGTTATCAGTAATTATAACATACAATTCTTTGACGTTTCTAGTAGTGATGGATTTAATGTAAATATTTGCTTCAAAATTACCAAGTTGGATAATATCTTCTGTGTTGTTATTCTCGTTACACCAAACCTGATGAGCTAAAATTTTCTTATTTTTCTTTTGTTCCTCGAGCCAATTGAAACACAACAGAAAAAATTCATGTCTAGTCTCTGTGTTATTAACTACACGTCCATGTCTCTTAAACCATTCGCGAATCACATCTTGTAATTCATATACTATCCATTTTTGTTTCTTTGGTTTGGCGATTACATCCAATGAGTTGAGTAGTAGATATCGTCTTGTCATAAATTCTATATTCTCGAGAATCTCTACCAATCAATATTGGTATTGTATTTGTCAGCCGGAAACAATCCCTTTTTGTGCAAGTCATTTGCAACAGTTTGGATGTCTGGATAAAAAAATAAGGTCTACCATAAGTATTCTCAACCAGTTCGAATGTTCATAATATTAACGTTCTGTAATAGTTACAGTTCCTTCAAACAAACCATATGTAGATTTTTCGTGAAAAATATGAGTCTTAGGCTTTTCTCCTGCTTCACGCTTTCTAGTCAAAATCCAAAGGTTTGCACTACTAGTTGCACCGCCGACACTTTTCCAAGTAATATTTTCTAATACTTCGCCAGGAGGCAGATCGATCTTCATATCACCACCAAATTGATTAGTGTGTGAATTTTCTGTACAACCTGTCAACAAACATGACGCCAAAATAATACTACAAAGAATCGTACTTTTCATAAATTACACTTCTTTCGAAATCAAGACAAAGAACTCGTCGTCCTGGTCAACAATCTCCCAACCAGCATCGAATAGTTTCTTGTCGAAATCATTTGCATGAATCCACTTCTGAATCGTTCTTACCATTTGTTTGAAACTCCTTCAAGATATTCTACTGCAGAGAAGAAATCTGCAAAGTATTGTTTTGAGTTATTGATAACTGAGAGGGAAATCCATTGCTGCTCATCAAAAAATTGACCACGCCAGATACAGCCGATCGCCCTACCAGTCGAGTCGAAAACAATTTTCCCATCTTTGATCTTTACTTCCATTCATCACCTACTATTCAAGTATACTAAATTTTTTGGTGGGAAGCAAGCCCACCCAAAATATTTTTCGGTTACTTCCTGCGGAGGCAGGTCGTCTCGGCGATGTCCAGGAAGTCTTCCCGATCAGAAGCGAAAGTCAGAATCTTCGCAAGCTTCAGAACCATACGAAGGCTAGAAAATTAAATTTATATAAATAAAATGAGGGAATAAAGTGTTATCAGCACTGTAATCCCTCTAAACACAAACTAAGGACTAGTTAGCTTATGTCTAATACTATTTATTGCACTTACCTCACAATTTATTCTGGGAACAAACTTCCTACATTTTATATTGGATCTACTTCTGTCGAAAAAATCGAACAAGGTTATCGTGGTTCAGTTTCTTCAAAACGATATCAATCTATATGGGAAAAAGAATTAAAATTTAATTCTAACTTATTCAAAACAAGAATAATAACAAGACACAATACGAGAGAAGAAGCTCTAGAAAAAGAAAAATATTTTCAGAAATCTCTTAATGTTGTGAAATCGCCTATGTACATTAATTGCGCATATGCGCAATTAAATGGTTATGCTGGAATGGATGTTAGTGGAGAACTAAACCCAATGTTTGGCAAAACACATTCTGAAGAAACAAAAAAACTTATAACTGAAAAGTCTATAGGAAAAATACTGTCATCGGAGACAAAAAAGAAAATTTCTATTTCCAATAAAGGAAGAAAACTTTCAGAAAAATGTTGTTTAGAAAAATCAATTAGAATGCGTGGAGAAAATAATCATATGTTTGGAAAACCTCTGTCTGTAGAAAGAAAAGTCGCAATTTCTGAACGTAATAGAAAGAGAAAAGGCGAAAAAAGAAATCCGCTTAGTACAGAACAAAAAGTTCAAATTGCAAGAAATAAAAGAAGTAAGCTACAAAAATTTTGTTTTATTCACGAGTCAGGTTTAATAGAATTAGATATTACTAGACCAGACTTACGTGACAAATACCCAGATCATAAACTTCATATTGGTAATCTCAGTTCTGTATGTTCAAAGAAAGTTACTCATTACAAAGGATGGTCCCTTCTTATTACCGACGAAAACCAGTCGTCATCATAATATCGTGGAAGTCTTCCTTATTTTCCGAGAAGGCAAGAATCTGCGCCGCTTTGATGACAGAACGAAGCGACAAATCCCGCATTTTCTGATAATTCGTCTTCACGTACGACACGAGGAAAGTCGTATCCGATTCGTCAAGACCAAGGGTGTAAGCCATATCCGAATTCTTCAGAACGTCTTCGATTCGCAGGATGTACTCACGAGTCGAACCAAAGTTCAGATCAATATAGAACGAACGGGAAATGAGAGCCTGGAAGTGTGGCGCCATCATCTTGCCCTGAGCGATCGCAGTTTCAAAATTCTTGTTCGTGATGAAGATCATCGAACCACGATATTCAAATTCATTCGGAATCGCTTCGCCCAACTCGTCAACGAACATCTTTTCTGAAGCCCAGGAGATCACCCGCCGCTTCGACGAATCAAGAGCTGCCTTCAGGATATTCATCGCAACTTCATCATCGAATGCCGAATCAGCGTCGTCGATCAGGATAACAGCATTGTCGTGACGATTTTCCCACAGAGCCTTGAAGAGACCAGTCGCCTTCACGAAGCCAGTGATCTTCTTGTACTTGATCTCGCCGTCCATCTCAGCACGCTCCAACATACCTTCGATCGTGTAGGTCTTACCGATACCAGCCGGACCAGAAACGATCATCGAACGAACCTTACCAGAAATGACACCCGAAGCCATCCGATCAAGCGTACGGAACCGCCGACGCTGGCAGTCAAGAATTTCCTCGTCGCTTACTTCAGAAGTCGCTTGATGAGAAGTGGTGTCGGAACCCGAAACGAATTCAGAAATGTCGTAGACTCCACGACCAATCTTATTCTTCGTCAAGAAGCCAGGATTCACACCATACTTGTTTGCGACAGACATAAGCTGGTCACGATTGACATTCGTTCCAAAAGAAGCAACCAGTTCGTTGATCAGAGAGATCTTTTTCGTGTCATTCATACAAAACCATTATAGCGTATCCAATAGACTATCGCAAGCAAATTGCGAAAATATTTCAAAATATTTCTTCCCTTTAGAATCAATAACTTGCAAGGATCGCTTCGCAAGTCATTCAAAACAAAGAGATTCCTGGAATCACTATTAAATACATACGAGTTCTTTCTGGATTCCTGTATCGTCTTGGAGATCGCAATCTGATCTGGGTGAGGTAACGGGTGCCGGAAAGTCGTTTCTGAATTTCCTGTGAGGAATGATTTTGGATGCAGGCTGCATCCATAATCGTGGAGCCTATTGGCTGTCAGGAATATTCGCTTTAGAATCAACGACTTGCATCAAACCATTGAAAATAAAGAGAATATTCTTTCGAAAAAACTTTGCTCTGAGATTGAATCGAGGTATAATGGTTCTATGGAATTTGAACAACTGAAATCTATCTTTCCTGACGCAACGCTCGAGACCTGGCACTGCCATCCGAACGGAGGAGGCTGGGTCCAGAATTCAGCGATAGTAGAGGATACATCGTTCGTTGGACCGAACGCTTTGGTCTTTGGGAACGCTCGGGTCTCTGGGACCGCTTCGGTCTTTGGGGACGCTTCGGTCTTTGGGGACGCTTGGGTCTCTGGGACCGCTCGGGTCTCTGGGACCGCTCGGGTCTCTGGGACCGCTTCGGTCTTTGGGGACGCTTGGGTTTCTGGGACCGCTCGGGTCTCTGGGACCGCTCGGGTCTCTGGGACCGCTCGAGTCTCTGGGAACGCTTCGGTCTCTGGGGAAGCTTTGGTCTTTGGGAACGCTTCGGTCTCTGGGTTCGCTTCGGTCTCTGAGGAAGCTTTGGTCTATGGGAACGCTTTGGTCTTTGGGAACGCTTCGGTCTCTGAGGAAGCTTCGGTCTCTGGGTTCGCTTCGGTCTCTGGGGGCGCT
>Ga0208600_1000116_pt1 | contig 10235 bp, 17 predicted proteins | sample LakMenEpi08Oct12_FD_150681 | JGI IMG/M metagenome (GOLD analysis project Ga0208600, IMG submission 150681) | Freshwater microbial communities from Lake Mendota, WI - 08OCT2012 deep hole epilimnion (SPAdes) | ecosystem: Environmental > Aquatic > Freshwater > Lake > Epilimnion/Euphotic zone ... | reverse complement strand
GGTATAGATGGTTACGATAGAATAGATGAACTTATCGATAAATTAGTTGATGACCAATCAATTATTGATAGATTTACAGAATGTGATGGTTCACAAAGAATTGAAGTTGAGATTGATTGTAAAGAAAAAAGTTTAATCATCTACGCTTATCAAACTGTGTATGGAACTGAACCACACGGTAGTGATTACACTTTACCAGATATTAAATCTGAATACGGTGAAGAATATGCAAAAGCTGTTGAAGAATTATTCACTTATTTAGATGGAAGAGACGCTAGAGTTGAGTTTAGTGGAGGTGGTGACGATGGTTATATTGAAGATGATATGACAGTTGATGGTGAACAAGAGGATGTACCAAAACCTATTGAAGAATTATTATATTCAATGTTAAATAGTAATTATGCTGGATGGGAAAATAACGAAGGTGGTCAAGGTAGTTGGGAATTTAACTCAGGTGATAAAACAATATTCTTTGATTTTAACTACAACACCGAAGAAGAAGAAAGTGTTGACTTAGAAGATTACGAAATAAAATTCTAAAAATACAAAACCCTCACCGAAGTGAGGGTTTTTTTATAGTCAGGTTGGAAGTTCAATAATAAAATTCTAAAAGAGTTTTAAGTTTTGACCGTTTAGGTTTGAAAATTTGAATCTTGAGGTTTTAATGTCCGTCTTTATCACAATCATTTATCAATGCTCTCTGAATAATTTGTAAGGAAATGGTAGTTACCATCTTGTCTTATTAAATCCCTCCCGAACTCTGAACTATTATATCTCGGTATTCTGATTATGGTTATCCAAAATATCCTGAATGTCCTCAATCTGTTCCTCCATAAATTTAACCATTTCATCTCTATCAACCACTGATACCTCAGCAGTTTTTACCGGTGGATTCTCTCTATTTCGTGAGTAGTAATCAGTACTCACACCTTCTGTACAATCCAAAGATTTTAATCTTGCAATTGTAGATTTTAATTCAGACAATCTGAATATTTTATCATACACCGGAGTGTTAGCTTTATGGATTTTGGTTTTAAGTTCCACTAACTCATTACTTTTCTCATTGATTTGCTCAAGCATATCTTTAGGAGAATATGGTCTCACATTTCCAACCTCAACTGAATTGTACTGAGACAATCTAGCATAAAGTTCTTGGATTTCTTTAACCAATCGGTTTTTTTCTTTAAGAGCTTTTTTAACGTTCATAAATTTGTTTTATTGTTTGTTTGTATATTATAGTCATTTTTTTTCAAAAGTCAAATTACCACACCTCATATCCGAAAGTTTTGAACTCACTACCACGTAATTCATTTATACTTTCATTGATTGGTTTCATAATATGTTTTTCAAAATCATCAGGTTTCATAAGCACCCCTTCAATAAAACCAAAAACAGAACCCATTTGACTTACATAAGATACGAATTCATCATCTTCAGATTCCGGTATTGAATTTGTTAAAACAATAAAATACTCCCTATTTTTAGGATAACCATAATGAAGATAATAAAAACGATATTCAGGATGTCTCCTCATGTGAGGAAACTCCTTATATATCTCTGTTAATAATAACTGTAAAGGTTTTGGATACGGATTCATCTTTATATCATTTGTAATACTACTTCTGTTTTACCTTCCCATTTTTTCAATTGTGCTTTTGGCACCCAAAACTCCATTTCACCAATCTCATCTACTCTTCTCAAGTAATCCTCACGGAATCTGTCAGCTTGAGTTACATCAGTGATGTAAGGGATTCTCATATGTGTTGCACAAGTTTTTCCAACTCCGGTTAACATTGAGAACTCATCAGTCAATGTTTTAGCACAACATCTACAAACTTTACTTCTTCCTGTTGTCATCTTCCCTGAGAACTTAACCGCCTTTGGTGAAACCGCTAACAACTTAGTGATATCAATAATCATTGGGTTAAACTCTAAACCATAAGTTTCCTTCATTTGTTGTCCAATCTTACGTCCAACAGTAATAGTCTCACCCGGAGTAGGAATTCTCATTTTGTGAGTGTTTGCCTTATCAATATCTTTTTGGATTTGATTAAGAGTTGCAGTAACTTGTTTATCAGACAAAGTTCCGTACTTCATTAATTTATCTTTGATTTCATTAACAAATGCGTTAGGCCCATCATACTTAGCAATTTTTTGTAAATCTTCAGACATAGTCTCAACGTTAACGGTCTGAACACTTTTTAGTGCTTTCTCAGCGAATTCCATCTGTTTTGGAGTTAAAGCTCCCCATTTTTGTAAAGATGATTTAAGATTTAATAAAAATTGATTAGAACCTTCGTAATTTCTAACTCTTGAAATGGTTGTAGTAGTGGTAGTTGTCATAGTATCTCTGTTTTTGTGAGTACAAAGATAATACTTTATTTTATATAAACAAAAAAAAGGAACAAAATGTTCCTCTTTTTAATATACTAATTCTATTTCTGTATTGTCATCCGTTAAGTAATTCGGATAAGTCATCAACATTTCTTGTTTAATTGTTTTTCCAATATCACTTAATAATTCAGGGTTGTCTTTAAAGTTGGGGTCAGCAACCATTTTTCTATCAACCATTTTCCCCGCCTTATTTACTTTAACTTTTATCTTAACTTTACCACCTTCTTCATTAATATCATCTATGGTAAAACTAACTTTGTGAGCATTTTCACCATAACCACCACTAACTAATTTTTTAAGACCAATTATCTTACGTTTCACTTCGTTATTTGCAGTAAAATTAGAAACTCTACTTGTTTTGATATCAGTTACTTCTTTACCAGCAATCAAACTTTTCATTTCACTTGGTGTAACAGACATAACATCCGCCTTTAAACCTGAATTATATCTTACCGGATTAGAATGTGATATTTGTTTAGATGTTGAAGAAGAATAACTATCCATAACTCTGTACCACATATTATTAATAAATAAAAATAATGGATACCATCCGTAAGAAACTACAACATAATACCATTCGTTTTTACCATTAACATCCCAATAACCTTCAAGGTTTGAACCTTTAAACGGTATCTTAGCAGCAGTATATTCATACGCCCCGTTGTTAGGTGTTTTTCTTTGTTTGAATTGCCTAAAATCTCTGAAACTTTGTTGGTCTAAATTCTCATAATCACCATCCGGTCTAAAATTTGCCGTGTATACTTCATAGTAAAATTTAGCATCAGATTCAGGACGACCAATGAAAGACATCATACCTCTTACCAAGTTCAATAATTCTTTTTGGGTACCAGCGTCTTTTCGGTTTTTGTTAAGATACTTAAATAGAATAATCTCTTTACGTGATAAAGGATTACCTCCCTCACCACCTTCAAGTTGTTCTTTTAAAAATTTCTTAATTAATTCTTTCACAATATTATTTTAAGAATCTTAATTTATATACTGTAGAATTAATCAATTCTTGAACAGTATCAATTTGATTTTGAATGAAAGATTCTTTAACTTCTTTTCTATTTTTTTCAATCATACTGTCCAACGCTTTAAAATATTTAATAACTTGTTCATTACTTTTATAATCCTCGTTTTTAACAGAATTATATTGAGTGATTACATCATATTTACCTTGATAACTTTCAATAAGCCCATCTACAAGAGCATCAATACCTTCATAATATTTTTGTAAAGCTTTGTGTTCAGCATAAGATTTAGTTTGTAAATGAAAGATATGTACTTGAGTTTGTGAGTGTAGTAAGATTGAAACCATATCTTTAAACCCTGAACCGGTTTTAGTTTCTTTCACTTCTGTTTCGTTATCTTCTTTTTGCTCTCTCATTAAGTTTTTTTTCTTAACTTCTAATAATATATTGTTTGCCCCCATAATAAAGTTTTATATATAAATATACTACTTTACTAAAACCTTAAGACCTTTTCCGTATCTAATATAATATAAACGTAATTTATGACCTAACTCCATATCATTTGGAGTATTTTTAATCAAATCAATCAAATCTAATTCATATTCGTTTGTTTCTTCACTCATAATTTAAAATTTTTAGTAATTAAATCTTTATCCGATATTGTTATATCATTCTCATCAAAATTACCCACCAAATTTTCAATCTTAACTTTAATTTGTTCAAAGTTGGTCCAAACAATTGACCCTTCACTTTCCGGTGAGTAATCATTATCAACCAAATATTGAACTATCGTATTATCTCTCAAAGTGATAAACCCATGAGCAAAACCTTTTGGTACTAATAATTCGTCACCACTTTCCATATGATACATATACAACATCATATAGTTTTCAGACCCTTCACGGATATCAACAATGAAATCTAAAATCTCACCATTAATAACTTTGATTAATTTTGTTTGAGCAAACTCTCCAACTTGGAAGTGTAAACCTCTTAAAGTGAATTTATTTGGATTAAAACTAATATTACTCTGAATCCAATCTAACCCACCAACCTTCAAAGATAATGGCGCAAACACACCTCTATTATCCGGAAACACTTTTTTTCTTGTAAATAGACCTCCTGACATATTACTTAACAATTATTTCTTCTAACCATTTATGTAATTTAATACACTCATATTCACCAAATGTATTTCTAAACTTATTTGAACTTAAAGAATATCGTTTGTCATGGCCCAATCTATCTTCAACAAATTTATATTTTACATCAGTCCCAAGAATATTACCAATCATATTAATAATATCAATATTCTGATAACGTTCACCTGAACCAATGTTATAAACTTCATTAACCACATCCGAAACTAATAACTTGTAGATTTGTTTAACATTGTCTGAAGCGTGAATCCACTCTCTAACCTGACTACCATCTCCATAAACCGGAACTTCAACACCATTCTTAATTGATGAAATAATTTTTGGAATAAACTTTTCGTTGTTTTGATGTTCACCAAAATTATTACAAGTTCTGGTAATTAAGTATGGTAAACCGTAAGTTCTGTTTGCCGATATTACTAACATATCCGAAGATACTTTAGTTGCTGAATAATATGAACTCGCTTTCATTGGAAACTCTTCAGTAGAGATTCTATTATTCTCATCATTGTCTTCCATATCACCATAAACTTCATCTGTTGAAATTTGTAAAAACTTTTTTAACTTATTATTCTTTCTTGCCAATTCTAATAAATTAAAAGTTCCCATCACATTAGTTTCAACAAATGGTCTCCCATTCAAAATTGAATTATCCACGTGAGTTTCAGCTGCGAAATTTACAATATAATCGTAATCACCTAAATCATCTTGGGTTACTTTACAAATATCTTTTTTTATTAAATGAAATGGTTGCTTAATATTATCAATATTAGCCGCGTAAGTCATTTTATCTAAAACAACAACCTCATGGTCTGTGTTGTTCATCACATAATTTACAAATTCAGACCCGATAAATCCGAGCCCACCTGTTACAATAATTCTACTCATAAAAAAAACCTTTGTCTAATAATAAACAAAGGTTTGTAAAATGTAAAAGTTATTTTATTATTTACCTATTATAATTTCATCATAATTAAGTTTTCCCATGCCATCATTGGATTTAGATTCGTCTTTAAACTCATCATACATAAAAGTTTTAACAACTCCTACAATACTTTGTTCCGCTTGAGATATCTTAGATTCCATCCAATCTTCAAGTTGTTCACCATCTTCCATTTTCTCCCACATAGCGTGAGCCAATGTTGCAATTGTAAATAATTGTTGTTTAGCCATATAAGAACCTTCACTATGATTCTCATTAACGGTCTTCATTTTGTTAATCAACTTTTCAAGTTGTTTTTCTGTCAATATAACGTTACCCATAATTCTTTTATTTATAAATATCTAACTAAACAAAAAACCCCCACTTTATGTGAGGGTTAATTTTAGGGCCGACTGAGATGTCGGCGACTCCACCATCCTATCTTTAAAGAGAACTAGGAAAACTCTACAGATGATGATACTCGAAGACCATCAACTTCTTTATCATAATAATTTGACATATTAATAAAACTTGGTCGGTAATTAGGTTGCTTACGTTGTTCGGCGATATAATTTTCATCCAACACATAACCATCCGGTTGACCCCACTCCAAAGCCATCTTAATGAACTCTTCGGTGTCTTGTAATTCACCATACTCATCAACAATTCTACCTGAACGGATGAACTTAAATAGTTCTTCCTTATTAGTATAGAATTTACCCTCTTGAAAGTTCCATAGGAATTTCCACCCTGAACTTCTCTTTCCAATATGAATCTTTAATCCATCTATAAAATTGTCCCACGGACTCCAACGTTCAAAACCTTTTTCAATGGTTCTAAATTCATTGTAAATTTGTTCCGGTGAGAATATATCCATATAACTAATTTGTTCTGCCAATTCAAGGTATTTTTCTCTAACAACTTTTTGTTTCGGTATTCTGTAGTAATTTGTGCTCATATTTTTATTCTTTTTTTGAATCGTCTGTTTTATAATCTAAATTAGTTGAATCCACCTCAATATTTGTGTGAACATATTGTTGTGTTATAGTATCTTCATAAACCATATCGGTTTGAGATGTTTCTTGTTTAGAACCTATCTTTTTTACATCAGTGATAAAATCATTAACACTTGATGCCATAAACATAAACCCAAACACAATCCCAAGAACAATCAGTGCTATAATTTTTTTCCAAAATTTGTAAAAAAAATAACATATCACAACAGCTAAAAATAATAATCCTAAATTATCCATATTTTTCTAATTATTTAGTTACTAACGCCTCTACTTTACTTCTCATATGGTCAGCCAATGTCATATCAAATGTTGATGTAACAATAACTGATTCTACCAAATATTTGAATGGAACGTGAATTAAAAAATCACTTCCGTTGAAGAATGTCAAATCGTTTTTCAACTCAAGACAGCCCTGAACCATCTTCAAGAATAACTTGAATTGGATTGCATCCACGAATGTTTCGTTTAATAGTTTCCCGAACTTCTCGTTCTCAATTCTGATTGTGTAATTTGATGTAGTCATATCTATATGTTTTGTGAGTACAAAGATAATACTATTTTTTTAATATACAAAATTAATCTTTAGAACTTGATGAATTTTTAAATAAGACACCACATAAAATATTAATCCCTAACGCTTGCCAAAACGTAATTGGATTTAACCCGTCTACCGCTTGGATTAAACATCCGTTCCATAATATTTGGACCGGCCAAGCCATAAAAATTCCTAATACTATCAAAGATAATATTGCTATTGCGAATGCTTCAAATTTTTCTCCCATCTTAATCTAATTTTTCGTTAATCATTATTCCCATAAAACCACAAACCACACCGATACCAACATAAACATCGGTTGAAACATCACTTATTCTTCCACCACATAACTTAACACATACCAAAGTGATTCCAATAATTACACAATAAACTAGTACCGCCAAAGCCATTCCTCTTAAAATATTTTTCATCTTATCTAAATTTTTCCATTCTTTTTCTTATCAACTCAGCTGTGTCGTAATCTTCTTCTTCCAACGCTTTTTTCAAATACACCTCACACTCAATCTCACTCATAACGTCAATTGGTTTTCCATTATAAATTCTACCAATAGAACTCTCACCAACACCACCACTAAAAGCCGGGTCACATCCCATTACTTTTTTAGCATCTTCGTAGTTTTTTCTCCAAATATAAGATTTGTTAAAGTTCATTATAGACCAATTAACTTGATAAACCATATCATCACCACAATCAATATAAAGATTCTCTAAATCCCACCCTTTAAGAATAGCATATTCTTTCTTTCTGTGTTCTAAAATATCATTATATTTACCTCTACACAAAGCTAATTTATCACCAACTTTCCAATTTTTACATTTTGCTCGTCTATTTTTGTCTTGAATAGAACCGCCCACACCTATCATCGCAACCAACAATAAGATGATACCTAAAATAATTCCTAATACTATCATATCTTAATAATTAAATTCCCGACAAAGATAATACTATTTTTGTTATAAACAAAAAAAACCTCAACAAATTTTACTCTGTTGAGGTTTCAATGTGTCCAACCATAAGAAAGGGGGTTGTTGGCGTAATGAATTAATAAATACATTATAAAATTACAAAAATCAATCTTTTTTTAAGATTCTCGTAATTAATTTACATAATTGGTCATCTTTTTTATCAAATGGTAGATTTTCAAGGTCAAAATACCCACATTCTGTGTGTTCTTCACCATCTTTAGCGTTCTCTAAATCTGGATTTATCTTTTCATCGGTTTCCATCATAAACACATACATCAACCCTTTCACCTCTGAGCCGTCACGATTGTATCTCTTAACAAACCCAACTAATTTTAATTTGTTATCTAAAGTATAATTTGTTTCCTCTTCAAATTCTCTCTTAACACCATCCATTGGATGCTCACCTTTTTCCAAGTGTCCACAAGGTATGCTCCATTGACCCGGTAAAGAATCAGTAGCATTTCTTTTACATAGTAACACTTCGTCACCACATTTAACAATTACACCGGAATATCTTTTTACTTCTTTCATTTTATATTTTTTTGCGTATTTATAAGTATATGAATTTAACTATAAACAAAAATAAATTTAAAGTCAAAACTGTTATGTCATCCAAAGACACTAGTGAAGGGATGATGAACAAAAAATTTGACAATACCTTTAACGGTATGTTATTTATTATGTCCGAAGGTCAACACTGCTTTTGGATGAAAAATTGTATAACTAATCTTGATATAATCTTCATTGAAGATGATGTTATAACAAAAATTCACCACAACTGCCAACCTTGTAAAACAAAGGATTGTGAAAATTATTGTGGTGAAGGCGATATGATACTTGAAGTCCAAGGTGGAACTTGTAAAAAGTTAAGTATTAAATCCGGTGATACAATCCTTCACTACGATTGATTTATCTTCTCCTGTAATACTTTCACAAACTCATTCTGAATCATTTTGGTAAACTTAACTGAAGGTGAATCTTCAGATTCATTATATCTAGTACTACCTTTTGGTGGTCTAGTACTTCTACCCATAAAGTTTAACCCGGATATGTTTGTAATACATTTGTGTCCACCACTATTTGATTGAATGAAATCCCATGCGTTAACTTTAATGTCATCCAACATTTTTCTATGTTCTTCAGGTAATTCAGAAAAAGGCATTTCCATCATTTCACCAATGTGATATAATTTTTCTCTACCATCTTCCATTGTCTTATATTCTTTACCATATAAAGCAACAAAATCTTTAAATGTAAACCCTGTCGATTCTTGATTAAAATCTTTTGAAGATTCCGAAACCCATTTAATAGTTGACAATGGTATCTCTCTTTGTTTTAATTGGTCCTCCCATTTAGATAATACTTCTTGAGCAATCTCACCTAAATTCACACCTTTCAATTGTCTTTCACCTTTGAATGGATTACAAGATGCTTGAACTAACCCTAACGGCCAAGCAATAACAATAAAATCAGCTTCAGGGTTGTTTTTAAATGGCGTATATCTATCATAAGAACCCGGTTTAAACATTGACCCACCACCATATTGAACAATAACGTTATCCATTACTTTAACATTTGGGTTGGTCTGCATTGACTTAACGTAATCCTCTTTGTTCTTTTCAAGTTCCTCCGGTTTTGCATAACCTTTTTCAACCATTATTCTTTTAATGGTGTTAAGGATATTCAACAATGATGGTGAACATTCCATAACCAATGTTTCTAAAAACCCTGGCTTGTTTTTAAATGCTAATAATAATTTGTTAACAACTAACCCCATTAACATTTTATTTTTCTCCAATGATTTGTCCTTATCTAATTTAAATAAATAAGAAATAACTTGGTCAACCGTAATATTGTTTACCGCATAATTTGCAGAATCTACTGTTGATATCAATAAAATATCTGAAGATGGAAATAATTCCTTTGGTGAAACAACCTGTGAGATGGTTTCAACATTGGAACGAGATTGTCTAAAAGAAGTTGATTTTGTATCTTCAGCACCAGCTTGTCTATCATGGTGGTCAGTATGGATAACAAACATTGGTTTTCCGTGAGCAAAATCAACCAAGACCGGCATCACATCACCTTTAGCATCATTCTTCTTTACAGCAAATTCTTTATCACCATATTGAATGACGTGAGCACCCACTACTTTAATACCATTGTTTTCAAGATATTCTCTCATAGCAATAGCCGTAGTTACACCATCTAAATCTTGGTGAAAATATATTTCCGCTTTGGGATATCGTT
>Ga0208600_1000106_pt1 | contig 10742 bp, 8 predicted proteins | sample LakMenEpi08Oct12_FD_150681 | JGI IMG/M metagenome (GOLD analysis project Ga0208600, IMG submission 150681) | Freshwater microbial communities from Lake Mendota, WI - 08OCT2012 deep hole epilimnion (SPAdes) | ecosystem: Environmental > Aquatic > Freshwater > Lake > Epilimnion/Euphotic zone ... | reverse complement strand
AGCTCAAAAACTTGGTATGACTTTAGAGCAAACTAAAAAAATATCTCAAGGTTTATTAAATTTTGAAGACTCAATCTCAGCAGAATTAGAAGCAGAATTATTAACTGGACAAGATTTAAATCTTGAAAAAGCAAGATACTTAGCTTTACAAGGTGATTCAGCCGCAGCTGCTGAAGAAATGATGAAGAATTTAGGTCCTAATGGACTACAAAAATTCCAAAAGATGATGCCTATTCAGCAAGAAGCTTATGCTAAAGCTTTAGGTATGAGTGCAGATGAATTAGCTGATTCTTTAGTAAAACAAAATGCTTTAGCAGAATTAGAAAAAAAGAGAGGAAAAGGAATAACAGAACAAGTTAAAAAACTTGAAGCGGCTGGAGAAACAGAAAAAGCAGCTGAACTACAAAAAAGAGTAGCCCAAGGAGAAACAGTTGAATTAGCAATGCAACGATTAGATGCTGAAGCTAATTTAGCAAAATCTGTAGATAAAACTAAAGATAGTTTAACATCTATGGTTGCTGGTCCTTTAGGGTGGATAGTAGAAAAAGCTAACTCATTATTAGGATTATTAAACAAAATCCCAGGAATGGGAGTTATATTAGGTGGTTTAGGAGCATTAGCTGCGGTTGGAGTTTTAGTAGCAGGAGTAGCTGTATTAGTTAAAACTGTTAAAGGATTATTTGGTAAAGGACCAGCGGATCAAACAGCCAAAAACACTAAACGTACAGCAGATGCTGTAGAAAAAATGGCAAATTCTGGGGGTAGTGGAACTAGTAAAAGTGTTTCTTCTGAAGCACAAGAACGATATGCCCGAAGATATGGTGATAAAGCTGCTAGTAAAAGATTTGGAAAAAAAGGAGGCAAATTTGGTAAAATACTTGGAGGACTTGGTTCAGCAATGGGTATGGCTAGTATGTTTGGAGGGGGAGGTGAAGGTGAAGAAGCAGGTGGAGCAATAGAAGGAATGGCGGATGTTGCTGATGTAGCCAGTAGTGGTGGAGGCGGAGGAGGTGCAACTAAAGCTGCTAGTACTGCTGGAAAAGCTGCTAAAGGTGGTGGATTACTTGGTAAAATAGGAGGATTTTTCGGTGGTATAGGTAAAAAAATAGGTGGTGGATTAGGTAGCGTTAAAAAAATATTCTCAGGACCTATAGCTAAAGGGTTTGGAAAAATATTAGGACCTGTTTTAACTATTGTTGAAAGTTTTGGAAGCGCAGCATCATTAGTTTCTGATGCTAGAGAAAAGAAAGCAATGGGTGAAAAAGTAGATGCTGGAGGGTTAGGAAAATCATTAATACAAGCAGCTGTTTATCCAATTGCTAACTTAGCTTTAAACACTATTCCTGGTATAGGTACTGCCGCTAGTATACTTGATGGTGTTGCTGGATCTTTTGGATTATCACCTATCAAATGGTTAACTGATAATTTAATTGATTTAGTTCCTAATGAAGCATTTTCAGGGTTAGGTAATTTAGCTTTAGGTGAAAAAGCAGAAAAAGCAATGGCTAAAGGAGGTATTGTTACTGGTCCAACAAGAGCCTTAGTAGGTGAAGCAGGCACTGAAGCTGTTATTCCTCTTGATAAATTTTACGCTAAATTAGATGAATTGATAACCGCTGTTAGAGAAGGAGGCCATGTTTATTTAGATGGCAATAAAGTAGGTACAGCAATGGCAATGGGTACATTCAAAACTCAATAACTTTAATATTTATAACAAAATAAAACTATGGCATTATTAGATTTACTCCAAAAAGGATCAACTTTAACTAGCTACAATGGTGAAACTCCAACCTCATATGATGGTAATTCACAATATACTGTAGGTTTAGCAACTTCTCAATTAGATTTAAACGGTAAAAAACCTTTAGAATATAACCGTTTAACTCAATATCAAAAAGGACTAGCAGTTTCTCAATTAGATTTAGACGGAAAAACACCTGAAAAATATTTAGATAACTTGCCTAAGTAATGCCTTTAGTTAACCTAAAAACTGACCTTAAAAGCCTGAAATATGGTAAGGACAGGAAAGGAGGAGGAGATAGTGGACAACCATATATTAAATCATCTATTCCTGATGGGTTAACTTCTTCTTCTCCTGATTTTTTATTAAGAAATGGTTATTTAAATCCTGTTAGTACGATTAATGATGTTAGTAGATTAACTCAAATGCTTTTTGATTTAAAATCTCCTAATGGGCTTTTATTTATAGCAAAACAAAATTTATTATCAAGAACAGCAGTAAAAACAGAAGCATCTAAGGGTGTTATAAATGATGGTATTTACACTCCTTTATCTACTTTATCACAGGCTGGAGTAGTATCTTTAGGAGGCCATTTAAATAAACAAGGTATAAATCCTTTTGAACAAACTGGGGCTTATTCTAACAATGATGCTTTATATAGTGTTAAAATAAAATATACCCAACCAATTAATGAAAATAGATTAAACCAATTATATAGCCAATATATAACTGTTAAAAACGAATCTATAAACATATTATCATACTCAGGAGGACCAAACTCAGATTTAGGTATAGGAACTACAAATATTAGATTTGCTAGTAAAGAACAAAGAACAGGTGTAAATAATCCTAATGGTAATGAAATAAAATCTAATACTTATCAAACATCCCGTTTAAATAGTAGAGTATCTTTAACCAAAAGCCCATTAGGAGTATCTTTTGAATGGTTCAATACAACAGGATATGATGATAGTGTTTCTTATCCTTTACTTACTACTGGTGGAGGTTATACTTATGAGTTAGACACTATAACAAGTGTTTATTCTCCTAAAGCAGCAGGAACATTTCCAACAACTACTGATAGAATATTTGATAACGGAACATTAGTATATAATCAAGAACAATTAGAAGCTGCTTCTAGTAATATTAATAAAGCTAGATCAACTACAACTTTTACTCCTAAAACACAAGATTTTAGAGCAGAATTAAGAAAAAACCTTACTACTTCTACAGTAATATCTAATGCTCCTTCTTATAATGTTGCTGATAATCAAACTGTTGAAGGAAGAATATTAGCTGGAGATCCTGGAAACAGAACACGCAAGAATCTTATTTCATACACTAAAGGTTCAGGAATTGGACCTGTAGATAAAATTAACGCTTTACCTATATATAGAAGCCAATGGGTCACTCCTGATGATGGGTTAAAAAATGATTTAGTTAAATTTAGAATAGCAGCTATTGATGGTGATGATCCTAAATTTAAAACATTTATGCATTTCCGAGCTTTTATAGATAGCTTCTCAGATTCATACACTGGAGATTGGAATTCAACAAAATATTTAGGTAGAGGTGAAAGTTTTTATAACTACACTGGATTCAATAGAACAATTTCATTATCTTGGACTGTTGCTGCTCAATCAAAAGAGGAGCTTATGCCAATGTATAAAAAACTAAACTATTTAGCTTCAAATTTAATGCCTGACTATAGTAATAGTGGATATATGAGAGGTCCTTTATTACAATTAACAGTTGGAGGTTATTTATATGAACAAGTAGGATTTATTACATCATTAACTTATGAAATTCCTCAAGAATCTACTTGGGAAATAGGAATAAATGATAAAGGTGGTAAAGATAGGTCTGTTAAAGAATTATCTCATATTATTAAAGTACAAGCATCATTTACTCCTATTCATAATTTTGTTCCGGCTAAACAAAGTTTAACATTTGATAATCAATTACTAGCTACAGTAAAAAATGCTTCTGGAAGTAATATTACTGTAAGTAAAGGATTTGCTAATGGGTATGGACCTGAAAGATTTATAGCTTTATCTGCAGGAAGTGGCTCTCAAAATAATAATTATGATACTGCTACTTCTTATAATGTTGGAAAATATAAAGTAGTATAAAATGAATAGATATCAAAACATACCTAAAATAAAAATTGATGGTAAAGAAGTTTATTCTACTTCTCGTTATCCTGAAATCCCATTATCACCAGATGATATCTATGTTTACACTACTCAAGGAGATAGATTTGATACTTTAGCTCAACAATTTTATAAAGACAGTTCTTTATGGTGGATTATTTCTATAGCAAACACAGATAAATTAAACCAAAATGCCTTAGTAATCCCTCCAGGACTACAAATTAGAATACCAGCAAATTATAATAGTGTTATAAGTGATTTTAACTCAATAAATTCTTAAAATTATGAATGTAATTGGAGAAGGTTTTAACTCAGAAATATTAGGTCAAATTAATCAAAGACAAAAAATATATGGTTCCGCAAATAGATCCAATCAAGTTTTAGCTTATTTAAATTCTAAAACAGGATGGGCTAAATTAGTATCTGGGGCAGATGTTGAAAAAGAACCTAGACCAGGTTTAGGATTACCTAAAGCTCAAAACTATGTTTTGTTTAATGGAATGGTTGATGAAGGAAAAAGTTTAGGCGCTGGAGGTAGAGCAGGTATAGCTAGAACTAACTCAGTTTACACTAATACTGCATATGGTTTGGGCGGCTTAGAATCAGGTAACAGACCAATGCCTGGTATTATATCAACTAGTATAAAAACAGAAACTAGGGGTTCATTAAAAACAGCTACTGTTCAGATTAAAGCATGGAATAGAACTCAATTTGATATTATTGATGTTTTATATTTAAGATTAGGATATTCAATTTTATTAGAATGGGGACATTCAAGTTATTATAATAATGGTGGAACTTATATAGCTAACAATCCTTATAGTTTAGCTGATACTTTTTTAAAAGGTAATTTAACTTATGATCAAATATTAGAAAAAATTAAAGAATATAGATTAGAATCTAATGGAAACTATGATGCTTTATTTGGTAAAGTAGTTAATTTTTCTTGGTCTTTTGGAACTGATGGAAGTTATGATATTACAGTAACTATTAGAAGTGTAGGTGATGTAATTGAATCTTTAAAGTGTAATGTTATTAATCCTAACCCTTCAAACATTCCAGTATCAGCTTCAGCTACTCCAGCTTCAGGATCAACCCCCCCTGAACCAACACCTGATGATATAATAGTAGCGTCAAAAGATAAAAATTCTATAGCTACTTTTTTCTATAATAACCAACAAAAATTTCAAACATCAGGCCAATACAATTTTTCACCTACCAGAGCAAACGCTGGTATGAAATGGTTAACTAATGTTATAGCTTCTAAAGAAGGTAAAGAACATATTGATATAGTTCAACAGTTATTTGTTGGTGGAGAAAATGGTCAAGATAGAACAGAATATTATATTAGATTAGGAACTTTTTTAGAGTTTCTTGAACAACAAATTACTCCTATATTAAAAGATAAAAATGGTAAAGAAATAAAATCTTTAAAATATAATACTGATACTGAAAAAAATCTTATTTATATAGCTCCTAGACAAATGAGTGCTGATCCTCGTATCTGTATTCATAAAAAAACATTTATTGTAGATGCTAAAGATGGAGAAGCTAAAAAGTATTTATTTGATGAATGTGAAGAATTTGAAGCTAATTTTGCTGGAGTAAGTAATTTTTATGGTAAATTAATGAATATTTACTTAAATTTTACTTTTGTTTTAGGTGAAATGGACCGTTTAAAAGACACAGAAGGAAACCTTAAATTAATTGATTTTCTTCAAAGTTTAGTAGCAGGAATATGTGATGCAACAGGTAATTTTAATAAATTAGAAGCAGTTATTTCTCCAAACCAAGATGATTTAGTAACAATTATTGATGGTGTTCCACTACCTGATAGAGATAAAATTTTATCTTCATATAATATATCTACAACTAAAGCAGTTTTTGATGTTTATGGTTATTATAACAAAAATAAATTCGCAAGTGGTAGTTCTATTCAAAAGGCAGGATTCATAAAGGATTTCCAAATGAGAACAGAAATAACTCCTGAAATGTCAGCAATGATTACTATTGGAGCTACAGCTAATGCTAATATAGTAGGTTCAGATTCAACAGCTTTATCAAGAATGAATGCTGGAATAGTTGATAGATATAAAGTAGCAATCCTTGATCCTGAATCACCACAAACAGAAGCATCAAAATCACTACAAGAAAGATTTGCTGGACCTTTAAATAATTTTAATATTTTTGTTAATGATTTATCTTCAAGAAATTATCAAACAAAACCTAAATGGAATTTAGAAGCTATTGAAGCTTACAAATCAACTATTAAAGATTTTTTAACTTACGACCAAGCTAAACAAAGTGAAAAAGATGGTAAAGGTTCTCCAACAATAGGATTCCTACCTTTTAATTTAAGTTTAAAAATGGAAGGACTATCAGGTATGAAAGTGTATCAAAAATATACTATTGATACAAGTTATTTACCTACTAATTATCCTAACAATTTAGATTTTTTAATTAAAAGTGTTACTCATGAAATATCTAATAATGTTTGGGATACAACTATAGAATCTATTGCTGTACCTAATAATGTAGCAGGTAGTGGTGGGGCTGCTGTTTTGTCTAGCCCAACAGATAAAGCAAGTAGTAGAGGAGGATCATCTCCAATAATTAATCCAACATCGACTTTATGTCCTGTATCTTCTACAACTCCGGCTCCTCCAGTTAACCAACCAACATCTCCATCACGAGTTAAAGCAGTAACTACTGCTTACAAATATACTTTCTATAATGATGGTAAACATAATCAACCTAAAAAACATTTATGTAGTAGGTATACTTATACTCATGCTTACAATTATGTTAAAGCTTTAAATAATAAAACATCTGAACTAAAATCAGGAGGACAATTAACTTCTGGAGGTGATGCTAACCAATCAAGCTATTGGAATAATTTAGTAAATTTAGGATATACTCAAACAAAAATAGCAACAGGTGTAAGCAAAGCATCATTAATTAAATTAATAAATCAAACTTCTTACAACTATGGTGATGTATTAGTATATTGGGCTACCGGATATCCTTCAGATGAAGGAGCAAGTCAATATGGTCACACCCAAATGTATGTTGGTGGGACTGTTAAAGGAGTAACATGGACCTCTGATAGATATACTAACTATAAAAATGCATCTTTTGTTTATAATAGTTCAAGATATAATTGCTGGAATTTAATAATATTTAGAGCCCCATTAGCTTAATAAAATGTATTATCCTTTATCTCAAATAACCCCTAATTTATACACCAATGGTGATGAATTTATTGTGACTAATACTCAAGAGATTTATACTGGATATTATTTTAAAACATCTAAAGGGCAATTTTATACAGGACGAACTCCTTCTGATAAACCAAATTTACTATTATCTCTTTTATCTAAAAATTTCAATTCAGAAGAAACAACCCCAACCACTACTCCAGGTTATATAGCTTTAGAATATGATGGTAATGAAGAATTTTATGAGGGTTTACCTTTTAAATCTGAATTGGTTTTAAATTATGTTAGTTTAGCTAATGTTAATTTAAATGCAAAAGTTTATCCTGTTCTTTATTCTCCAACAATACCAACACAACAAGATTATCAAATTGGAGAATTTAGAAGATATTTTTGTAAAAAAACAAATGATTTAATATACTTAGAAATTAATAAGGATACACATGATAAAATATTATCTAAAGATCCTCAAATTGAATATTCATTGTATTTACCTTTTTTCTTAAGTTGGCAACTAATTGGAAATAAACAACAAGTAGCTCGTACCAACAAAAATATAGTAGATTTAACTATGAAACGTTTATCTCTACCTAAATTTAATCTTTACCTAAAAGAAGATTACACAAAATACTATAAGTAATTTGGCAACATAACTGTGTGATGTTATATTAACATTAATTAAGGTTATGTTTTGGCTAATTGAAACGGAAAAGGATTTAGAGGTATTACAACAAAAAATAATTAAGGAAGCTTTTGTTGAGATTATTCCTTATCATAATCATATTCATCCTGCCTTAAATAATATATCACTAGTTTATATTAGGCCGTTTAACGACACTAAAGGTTATATGTTATGTATTTCGCATAGTGAGACTGCTTCGCTTAATAAAACGTTAGTAAACGCTATACTACAAAAAATAGAACGAGTATGGGTACAAGATAAGAAACAGGCATTATATTACTTTCCATTAAAATGCTTGTGCGACCTGTCCCAACTCATTCCTCCGTATATACAAGATCCACCTAAAGTATATAACCACTTTTACTCTAAATATCCTAACTATAAAGAAACCAATAAATTAATACCAGTTACCAAACATTATGAAAAATGTGAACATATTTATGAGCATATTCGTAGTGTTTTACCTAAGGAACTACCAGATTGGTTTGATTTTTATAATAGTAAGGTAGTATTAGCGTTCTTTGGTATTGAAAAAAACGGATTAAAAATAAACAAATATGAATTTGATAAACACTATGAACTCAATCAGGAATTTTATTCTATACAAGATGATAGAATCTACACCAGTTACAATTTGGCTACAACAACACGTAGACCAAGTAACTCTTTTAATGGTGTTAATTTTGCAGCGATAAATAAAGACGATGGCGCAAGGAGGAGCTACATATCGAGTCATGGGTTCATTGAGTTCGATATTAGTGCATATCATCCTACTATTGTCGGTCGTTTACTTGCCTATGATTTTGGCGTTTTGGATGTCCATCAAGCGTTCGCCGATCTCTACCAAACGAGTTATCAAGAAGCAAAAGAAATCACTTTCAAGCAACTCTATGGTGGAGTATTTAAAGAGTATGAGCATCTGGAATTTTTTCAGAAAGTAAAAGAATTTGTAGCAAGAAATTGGGAGGCGTTTAATAACTCAGGTAAAGTTATCGTGCCGATTTCAGGTTATTGCTTTGAAAAGGATAAACTGGAAAATATGAATCCGCAGAAGTTATTTAATTATATGTTGCAAAACATAGAAAGTGCTATTAATACCAGGATATTAATGGATATACATAAGTTATTGAGGGGTAAAAAAACCAAGATTGTGTTATATACTTATGATAGCTTTTTGTTTGAGCTTGGAGACGGGGAAGAGGATATAGAAATTGAAATAAATAAAACATTTGAGAAATATAAACTAATTACAAAAACGAAAAAAGGTTATGACTATGATTTTACAAGAGAATAAACATATGTATAGGGGATACGATTTTGATTTAACTACTATACGCGACGTGAATAATAAGTTATTTTGTACTTTTACAGCTTTAGAGGGTCTAGATGAGCTAATTAGTGAGCTAACTAGAGCATATACTATTATGTATAATAAAATGTTTGTTTTGTATGTAAAAAGTACAGATGAATATGTTGTTACTTATAATGTAGAGCAAGGTAATGTTGAAGGTATTCCATTGAATACTATTCTAGTACATAGGAAGAAAGAAACTAATACGCTTTATACAATTAATGCGTTAAATGATTTAATAAAAAAATTAAACAGTGGTGTGGTTGATCCATCTTACCGTGTAAATTGGCAACACTATAAAAACTGTATTTTGTTAACCAACCATAACGAGTTGAAACAATTGAATACAAAAGTTTATAAGATTGTTGAGCTTTAAAAAACCGGTTTGGCGATTTAAATTTCTTTTATTATATTTATAACATATTAAATAACATGAAACAAGCAGATAACTTCAATTTAAGAAAATTCATTACTGAAGGTCGTTTATTAAAAGAAAACACTGTTAATAACAAATATGTTGTTAAAGATGAAGAATTAAGTGATGAAAGTGGTGATTTTTACACAATCAATCCTAAAAAAGCATTTGAATATCTAAAACAATTTAATTCTAGTGAAGTGAGTGCTAAACAATTTATCAAAGATGATGAAGGTTGGGGTGAATTTGAACAATATCTTGAGGATGTTGAACAAATGTCTGATAAGGAATTAGAAGATGCAATGCGTGAAGAAATGAGTATGTATTTCTTTAGTAACCCTAATGAATTAGGTTAAAAAATTATAAATTAAAATAAAGAGCCCTTCAAAAGAGGGCTCACCTTAACTTGGTTATACAATACCTCGTTCTTATATTTCCGACATTAAACTAATAAATAAAATCATGGATATTAATGCTATCAAACAACGACTAAATTCATTACAGTCGACAAACAACACAGGCAAGAAAGAAAAAATTGATTACTCAAAAGTTTACTGGAAACCAAAAGAGGAAGGAAAGTACCAAATTCGTATTGTTCCTTCAAAATTGAATCCTAAAAACCCATTCCAAGAGGTTTTTGTTCACTATGGATTTTCAAAATTTCCTATCTACGCCTTAACTAACTGGGGAGAAAAAGACCCGATTGTAGAATTTGCTGCTCAATTAAGAAAAACTAATGACAAAGAAAATTGGTCATTGGCTAAAAAATTGGACCCAAAAATGAGAGTTTTTGCTCCTGTAATTGTTAGGGGTGAAGAAGAAAAAGGAGTACGTCTTTGGGAATTTGGTAAAGAAATTTACATGCAACTTCTAGGTATTGCTGAAGATGAAGATTATGGAGACTACACAGACATCAATGAAGGTAGAGACTTTACAGTTGATGTAGTTAAAGGTGACATTGGTGGTCGTCAAGGTCTTAAATCATCAATTCGTATTAAGCCTAAAACAACTTCATTAAGTTCTGATGCCTCATTAATTCAGACATTCCTTAAAGAACAACCAGTATTGTTAGAAATTCAAAGAAAAATGGAATTTGATGCTTTGAAAGAAGTATTGCAAAATTGGTTGTCACCTGAAGATGCAGCTGGGGAAGTAGATGAGGATGAAGAAGAAGCAGTAGTAGAA
>Ga0208600_1000104_pt1 | contig 10883 bp, 25 predicted proteins | sample LakMenEpi08Oct12_FD_150681 | JGI IMG/M metagenome (GOLD analysis project Ga0208600, IMG submission 150681) | Freshwater microbial communities from Lake Mendota, WI - 08OCT2012 deep hole epilimnion (SPAdes) | ecosystem: Environmental > Aquatic > Freshwater > Lake > Epilimnion/Euphotic zone ... | reverse complement strand
TTCTTTATATAAAATGTAAGCAACTAGTAAGATAATAGCCCATTTCATCCACTTTACCTCAGCTTTGATCTTATCAATATCACTAGCCTCAGCTTCGCCGATAGCCTTCGCTTTTTCCTCGAACTGTTTAAAATTGGGTAGGCCTCCTAACATCATAGCTGCTCAATAATTAAAATTTCTTTGGGTTTACTTGCTTTTAAAGCCTCAGCAGCTTTATCAGCTCTATATTTTTTGTATCGCTCAATAGCAATAACGCCGATAATAGCGCCACCTGCTGTAAGTAATAGCCACTCTAAATAATCTTTTTTCATCAGAAGCGATATTTAATACCTTTTTTAGATAGAATGTTGTTAATTTCTTTAATCTCTGAGCTATCTAACTTATCGGTTAAAAGCATGGCTAAATCCCCAGATCCGCAATCGCTAGAACCAAATAAAGTGCTCAAAGGAAATTCTACCGCGTTACATGGGTATTTCCAAATACCAAAAGCATCATAAACTTTTAATACATCGGCATCATTTTTCATTTTATCAAAAACAGAATAGATAGCCTTTTCATCAGTAAAAACGCCATAAGCAGCCTGTTTAATGTTATTAGCAAAAACCGTATACTGGCTAGATAAATAGCTAGGCTGTATACCATTTTCTGATAAAGTTTTCAGATCGTTTTTAGTTTTGGCTAAATCTTTAGCGGCCTTATTATTTTTATAGATCCTGTAAGCTATGTAGCTCACTACACCGATACCGGCGATCCATGCAATAGTTTTACCATATGTTTTTACTGCTTTTGGCGTTTCCATGTTATAATGATTTCAGTTGTTTTACAGCTTGTTCGTATACAAATTTATTTTTTTCTGCAAGCTCAGCTAGTTTTGTCAAATTGTCTGCAAGGTTTGCATCTAATTTGGCTAGCTTATTTATCGCGGTTAGTATCTTCTCTTTGTCTGACATAATATTAAATATTTCGTTATTCACCTACGCCCATTCTTTGCATCAACATGCCTAAGCCCTGGCTAAACATTTGGTTAGAATCTTTGGCAGCCTTTAGCGCTTGTTCATGATCGCTGCGTAAGCGCTCTAGCTCCCTGTTATGCTGATCGCGTAGGTATTGTATCTCTAGCTCTAGGCCTTTGATCTTCTCGCGTAGAGTGGCGTTTTCTTCGTGTTTACTTAAATACTGTTCTACACCAATAATACCACCGGCGCTAGGATAGCTGGGGTTTACCCCGAAACCTGTGATCGGTTCGCTATCCTGCTTTGGTGGATCAAATTCTTTACCCGTAATACTTACCTCGAATGTTTGCGGTTCCTGGCGCGGTGCGCCGGTAGATTTTAGATCGTTGTTAGAATACAGCTTAATGCGGTGAAACCCGGTATTTTTACTCAGGAATTTACGCATTTTTTCTACGCCATCCTCTAGGCTGCGATCGTTAAAGCTAACTACGACATCGCGATTAAATTGGTTTGCGACCTGGAAGTATCTAAGGTCGTTATCCTGCATATATTCTAGTATGTAGTGCGGATCAGTCATTTTATTATTTTTCTGTGGGTGAATAGGTTACTCTTAGCCATACGCTATGGGCTGTTGTAATTGCAGTACCCAAGCTTTCAAACTGGATAAAGCAATTTTGCCATACTACAGGCTCATCAAAATAAAGGTAGTTAGGCTTTCCAGCGTTCAACCTTCTGATAAGCGTATAAAGTGGCAAAGTAGCCAATATTTCGCGGTTTAAGTTGCAAATATACAAATATCCTTGTGAAGCCTGACCAGGCGTTAAAGGATCTGTAGTAGGTACGGTAGGCGCTGTGGCGTTAGTACTAGAATCTACCAGCTCAATGCCGGTGATAAAGTTGTTAACGCTATCTAGCACCTCATCGGGCTGCAAATAATATTGCTGGCCTAATGTAGCGTTAGAAGTAAAGGGCAGATATACGCTTTTAGTATATGCGCCCTCATACGATCCTACCTGCTTCATTTTCTTTGAGGCAAATAGATATTCGAGTAAAGGGCTTAAAATGCGCATATTCTTAATCTACTAGATCGTAATACAAGTTAGCAGCTACTGACTCGTTCAAGTTCAAACCGGTAGTGTTTGTGATTTGAACATAGCAGTCAGTCAAGTTAATGATCCTGGGCTTCAACAATACGATCAATCCAGCGTTGTTAGCTCTGATCAAAGTATACATAGGCACCTGGTACATAAATTCCTGCTTTTTGTTATCGCGCAAGGTAACGGTGATACCGGTAGTAGTACCTACAACAGTATTACCTGTAGGGGTGGTAGCTTCCTGGGTAGCAGAGAAAAATTCGATACCGTAAACTACGATATTGTTTCTAGAAAGGTTTGGAATGTCGGTAGCGAAGTAGCGCTTACCGGCAGCGATAGAACCCGTTAAACGAAATTCGATCTGCTGACTGCGTTTGATAATTAAGTTATTCATAGCTAAAATCTTATATGTGTGATACAAATATATATAGAAAAAGGCAGAGATTTTACTCCCTGCCTTTCTATGGAAGAAACTAAGCCGCGACAGCTTAGAGTTTTTAAAATTAGTTCTTAGCGTTTACCACCAAGAAACCACGCAATTCCAATACAGCGTAGTTAGTTACTGAAGAAGTAGTGAAATCTACAGAAGCTCCCAAATCTACAGAAATATCAATCGTTTGGCGCCCTGTAATCTTCACGGGCTCGCTCTCAACTTGACCATACAAAGAGTTCGGAAAGCTGTTAGTCAATTTCTGAGCAGAACCGGTAAAGAAAGCGTTTGCAGCAGTTTGAGTATCACCTACGCGATAGAAAGCGCGACAAGGGTACGCAGGGATAAAATCCTTACGATCGATAGTGAAGCTCAAAGTACCATTAAATACAGCGCCTACGTTCAACTGACCAGTAGTAGTGAAGGTGTTAGAATCGAAGTAAGTAAATGGCAAAGCGTTCAACAACTGAGTATTAGTAGGGGTTGCAGATCCTACAGTACGCAAAAATACTGTGTAGCTAGTTACTACAAATTCATCATTCAAGTTAAGCAAGTTATCAGTAACCAAAGGGCTAGCAACTTGTGAAGTTTGGATAGGGAAGTTGATAACTGACTGAGTTCCCAAAGCAACACCTTTTTGAAGGTAAGATTGAGACAAGTTTTCGTAAGGGATTCCCAAGCGAGAAGCTACGAAGTTTTTAGCATTTACAATAGAGTTCATAATTTTTATATTTGATTATTTGTTTTTACAAAGATAGGATTAATAAGCAGCTTCTGATCCATCGTCATAGTAAGCAGCACCGATAGAAGGGGCTACATAGCTAGAATCTGAAGGTACAGCAGATATCATAGGGTTGTCTACGCCTGTATCCAAACCGCTCATCATAGTACCCTCGCCCATGTAGTTACCATCACCAGTAATACCCAAAGTAGGAAAGTTGGTTTTGATCAAAGCACCAGCAGCCTGAGCGATCATACCTTTACCAGCTTCTTTAGCGAAGGTGTTAGATTGACCTTGCAACAACAAACCCACTACGATAGGGGCAGCGTCAGCAATAAGTTTACCAGTTTTACCAGAACCTACCAAATAGGTTGTAGCACCTGCTTCATCGGTCTTAGTTAACACTTTTTGTGTTACGTAAGCACCAGCGACAGCACCAGCACCGAGGCCGGCGATTTCAGTCAATGTTGATTTGTTAAATTTAATCATGGTTTTATGTGTTTTGAGTTTTTTGTTATTTTTTAAGTGAATATCCTACAGCAGCGCCACCGGCAACTAAAAGCCACCATGGCGTAGTTGGTTTGCAAAGTTTGGCTTTAAACTGCTCATAGCTCAGGTAGTTTTCTTTTACGTCCTGACGGTAAGCCTCGTAAGCAGCCTGTATATACTTATCCATCTTATTTTTTCTTGAAAAAGAAGTAGTACAAAAGTAAGGCAGCACCACCGTACAATAATAAAGTATTGGTAGAAGTATCTGTATTTTCTTCTGGTTTCTTAGATTCATCAGGCTCTACCAAAATTTCACTTTCTTCTGGCCTATCATATGAAGTATCCTCTGGCTTTTCATCGCCGTATGTGGGTTTAAATACACCTGATCCATCGTAGGTTACTACGCTATCAGTTTGCCCTAGTAAAGTATCGTTTGCCATTATTTCTTTGTTGGTTTAAGAATGAAGTAAGCAGCAGCAGCGCCACCGATTAAAAGTATGGGTAACAAAGCTGATCTCCCACCACCACCATCATTACCGCCATCGTTACCGCCATCGTTACCACCATCGTTACCACCACCATTACCGCCAGGAGGTATTTCTCCTGGTATATCGTTAGGGCCAAAAACTTTAGCTGTAATATAAGCGCTTCCCAAAGTTGTAACCGTATAAACAGTTAATTTAGCCCATACAGGAGCGCCAGCAAGTAAAGCGGCAGTACCTGAGGCAGGCTCAGTTCCTATGCCAGCATTGCTACCAGTAATTTTACCAGTATTAGGATCATATTTTTTACCGAACAATACAGATACACCGGCAGCGATCCATTGAGCTACGTTAGGATTATAGCCACCAGCCCTCATTTTCATCAGCTTATTGAAGTAAGCGCCAGTTGGGGTTTTTGTGTTACCCTCTTGAAACGCTACGCGCATCTCATCTGGGTTACCACCTTTAGATAAATAATCTAGCTCTATATCCCTATATTTTTTAAATTCTGGGGTTGAATTGTCAGCCCTGGCAATTTCATAAACCCTAGCCAAAGTATTTGCGATCCCTCCAGCGTTTTTGCGAAGTAAGGCTTTAAAAGTTTCTCTACCTGGTATCGCTAAGGGATTTACTAAGTTCACAGTATATTGTGCTTTTAAAGGTCCTGGCAAGTTTTTCCAGATACCCAATTTCTCAGCCCAATCTCTACCAGTATCTATACCACCAATACCACAGCTACGGCCTATACTGTTATTCGCCATATTGCCTATGCGGCGTTTATTCATTCCTGCAATGTAACTTATATTCATGTCTTTATATTTTTTGTATGTAGCCTTTTTCTCAGCGTTAAACTTGCCATATACCGCATCGATAATACAGCCTTTGTTTGTCATTACGTATATGTGCGTAGGCGTAGGATCTGATGCGTCATAGCTAGCGTATACCAATTTATGCGGAATACCCAGGTTAGATAAAATAGCACTAGTAAAAACGCTATAGCTCTTACAATCTCCTTGTAGAGTGCGCATCAATCCGCTGGGAAGCCTTACCGCCTGGTTGGCGCCGTCTGCCTTGTAATTAATGTTATTTTTTAAGTAATCAAAGATCTTCTTGCAGGTTTCGGCCTCACTTTTACCCTTATAGCGATCAGCAATACTAGCGGCCTGTTTAGTTGCTGCTGGTATAACAGCCTCGATAGCGCGCTGTAATTCGCTATTATTGGCGTTTTGTTTTACTAGTATGGTTTGGCCGACGCGCATTAGATAAATGTAGGCTTATAGGCCGCTGTATTCATTTTAAATTTAGTAGGGATCGGTAAGCCTTTGATATTGTAAACTGTGTTAAAGCTCAATACCGGAAACTTTCCCTGAGCAATACCAAAAGCCAAATTAACTAAAGTAACGCTAGATCTAGAACCCCATGAGATACGAACGTTGTTTACTCCTGGGCGTAATGTTAAAGGCGCGCCTTTGTAATCTCCGATCATAGTACCGTCAGTAGTAGTTACCGTTCCTGTAAAGCCGTCGATTTTAATACTAGCAGCTGTAGGGTTAATAATATCTACAAACAAAGTACCACCGATAGCGCCCCTATCTTTATTAATAGAGAATCTGATACCTGTAGGCGCATAGCTCAGCTGCTTAATAGCAGTATATATCTGGTAGGCCTTAAAGCCCAAATAGCCTACACCGGCTACCAGTAATAATTTTACCTCCTTATTCATCTCTACAAAATTGATTAAAAGCAAGTATATAAAGGGATGTTTACTAAGAAAAAGCCATGTTCCACTAAAACATTCGTAAAAAATACATAAATTATTTTGTAGTATTGCATCATGGGACGCGACAGAACTACTAAATACGACAATTACCTCACCGTATCTTTTCCTCCAATGGTTATGGATTTTATTAACCAGCACAGCTACGAAACCGGTATATCTAAACAGGAGTTTATTAGGCTAGCAGTTAGATCTATGCTAACTGAGAAATTCGGAAAGGACGTAGAGAAAGTAATAATCGAAAGGCTTAGAGAAAAACAATCAATCAAAACAATATGAAGAAACTAATTATTTGGCTTATGGGTTTGATACCCTCACGCCGCCGCGACAAAAACCCTGTTATTCAGGATCTACTAGACAATGATCACCACTACTGTAAAGTATGTGGCGATTTGTTCTACTCTATCAATCCAAAGAAGCTATACTGCTCTAGAGTATGCAAAAATCATTTTAACAATAATAAGCGTAGAAAATGAGCGATTTAAAAAGAGGTAGCCTGTGGTATGAAGATATGCCACTAGATACGCAAATACTTTATCTAGACAATATTACCGATGATCAGCTGGATATAGTTTTTGATATGTACTTTGAGCATTTCGTAGATTTTCTTAGTGAGTCCTTTGAATGGCATCAAACACCGGAAGGCTTTGAATACTGGCTAGAAATTTCACGATATAATTTTATCCATTCATGAAACTACTTAAAAATTGGCAATGGCGCGAGGATGCTATTATATATACTCGCGCCTGGGAGGTAGTTCACCTGCCCTATCCGTTTTATTACTATTTAGTGGATGGCCTAAAGATCGAGCTTAGAAAACAAATCAATAAGTACTGCGCTGTTGTTCAGGATGAAAATGAGTTTATACCTAATCCGGTTGTACCAGTATATGATATACCCACTACTGAGGATATATACATAGATCACAGATCCTGGCTTACTTTGGGTGAAGTGCCTCACGATCCTATTGATCAGATCAGTACTTTTGTATGGGGTACCCGTAAAGTACAGTTATCATTTACGCCTGACGGTAAACTATTTGAGCGTAGGGAATGGTTATACGATCAGCCTACATATACTGCACAGTTTAGCTACAGTAAGAAAAAAGATCGCTATTTTGCAAACCACTACAAAAACAGCGAAGGCGTAGAATGCAAAAAGATAGATACAGGCTGGGATTGGATTTCAGGAAAACCACTAATAGAAAAAAGATATGCAAAACGTAAATGAAAAAATACTTGAAGATTATAGGCTGGTAGTAATGCGCCTGGATCTAATGAAAGCTGAAGTTGATGAAGTCAATAGAATTAATGATAAACTACATAGGGCATTTTTAGAATTGCTAGAAGCTTACCAACTAGAACTAGATCGTAGAAATGATGAATTTCACGATAGGCAAAATGTAGATTATCACTGGATGGATAAAGCAGGGATTTTGTATTAAGTTTGTATAAAAAAAATGGCTACTATAATTAAGATCACCCCAAAGGCTTACGTAAAAGTTACTAAACACAGTAACGGTTATTATACCCAATTAGTTTATAACGAAGGTCATACTGCCGGAAAGATTCATACTTATAAAACTGAAAAAGCAGCGTTAAAAAAAGCTAATGAGATAAAAGATAATTATTAATTCCTTATATTTGTAAGGGATAAAGTGAGGTTGTTCTCATCATTGATTTTTCATGTTTAAAGGCCGGGTTTCTCAATTCCCGGCCTTTTTTCTATTTAATGTTTTTGGATTCTAACAAAGTATAGGTAAAGCTGTTACCGTACTTTTTTTCGGCTACGTGCGCTAGATACATTAAGTTTGCAAAGTCCGCGCTATCAGCAATCACCTGGCAGCCAGCGCTCCATTTATCCACTCTATTGCTTACTCCTGTGGCGCTAGCCCTGTGAATGTTTATACCGTATATGCCATTTGTTATGTCCTCGATATGTCTGGTATACTTTAGGTCTTTGTTTTTATCGCGGTAAGTATCTACAGGCTTAAACTGCTTTAAGGCTTTATATAGCCCCTGGTGTAGATCTATGCGCCATGTTGATCTGTATTGATTAGGTACCAAGCTAGCAGTACCTCCGGCGTTCATGGGTGCCTGTTGCCAGTGCGCCCCTGGATCTGTAGTGCAGGCGTAATTGTGTATTTTCCAGCTACCAGCATCGCGGTAAGCGATAAAAAAAGTGTCATCGAAAGCATTTGTAACCGTATCGCCTGTATCTGAGTTTCTTACTCCGATTAGGTTTAGGTTAAAATCGCCCTCCTCAAACCATTTGTAGCCCTTAGCTATCATGGCGCTTTTGATCTGATCTAGTGTAAATGATTTTATAGGTTTCATAGTTTATCGTTCTATATTTTTAAATATATATCTTACTCCGCTTTCTGTCATTCCTAGAATATCTGCTATTGTCTGGTTAGAATATCCAAAGTCATCACGTAGAAGTATTGCAGCGTATTGCCTAGCGGTATAGTGTTTAAGATCTAGTTTCATCACCATAAAATATACCAGGCATAGTAGCCCGGTGATCCAATTTTATTTTGTTCGCCGTTGTGGCGCGCCTTATAGGCCTCGCGTTTAGATCGTGCTAGGTATTTATCGGCTTGGTAGTATGTCCAGTAATCGCCATATCCTAGCGCGCCTATATCGGCCACTTTTTCGCCAGCTTTAAATACTGCTATCTTTTTTCCTTTTACCTCACTAGGCTTAATAGTTACCCCTAGTTTCTTAGCAGCTGCGCGCTGCTGTGGTAGTATTTTATAGGTCATTTCTCGTAATATATTAAATCCATTTCTTGACAGTCATACAAATATATGGCGTGATCCTTATCTGTTATTATTAGCCCTACCTCGTGAACGTTTAAACAGGTCGGGCAGTTACAGATATTATTTTTACGATATATCCTTTTTCCTATGCGATCAATAAACCATTGTTTATCATGTACTACTATAGTTATCATAGTTTTTCTATTTTAATCTCTAGTAGTTTATACCCCTGCGCTCTGCAAGCTGTTTTTATTTCTCTTAATAGCATCTCCCTAATTAACTGCTGATCTGTTAATAATTTTTTTGAGTAAGCGTAATTAATAGCCAAAAAATCCTCGGTAGTTGGTTCAGGTATTTTACTCATAGTAATTTAGTTTGTTTGTTTTTTGCCTCTAACCGTTCTATTTTTTGGTAGGCATATTCAGCGGTAAACTTTTCGGGTGTATCGATAAAGTCGTTAAGTGTTGACCATAGCGCCATATACGAACGGTCTTTACACCAGTAAAAGTGGTATTTGTGGTAGCCCATGCGCAGTACCAGCTTACGAAATTCGTCTGGATGGTTGTAGATCTCATGCAGTAGCTCGTGATAGGTGTAAGGGATTTTGTTCATTCTCTAGCTGTTGTAATATTTTGGTAAAATTACGCGCTAGATTTTTATCATACATAGTATAGGGTTTCTCCTCGCCATTTTTGATCATGTTGATAAACAGCTTATCGCCATCCCTAACAACAGAAAAATTCTTTACATTCTCGTATTTGTAGTAGTATCCCTGCTCAGCAAAGATTCTAGTAATCTCGTTTAGTTTTGCCTTTTTGATACCAGGGCGCAAGAATATACCATCTACCCAATAGAATAAAAAATCACTACCGGCGATCTCAGCAGCCCAGGCCATAAGATCCGTAATCTGATTAATGACAAAAAAAAATATATTGGCATACTCGCCCTCTTTTAATTCCCATCTGCTGGCATCTCCTTTCTTATATTCTATCCATACTGATTTTTTGGCGATCATACCTATAGCCGGTAAGCGCTCATTTTTTGGTAGTTGCATTAAGTAATTAAAAGTATCTAAGGTGATCAGCTTATTGATAAATAAGCAGTAAGGATAAGCGGAGGTTATATCTAGGTTTAGTACTGAATTTAGTTTACAAGGCTTTAAACCATTTTTACTATCAAAATTTTCAGTACTCCAATCTCCCTGTAATATCTCTACAGTTCTATCGCTAGCCTTTAGATCTTTTACTATTTTGTTATAGGCGATAAAAACTCTGATACTGTGTTCGGTTTGAACGAACTTTAATACCGATTCCTGGCCTATGATCTGGGTATTGTAGTTTGAATGTTTTACAGTAAAATCTAGGCCGGCTTCTTTGTACTGCCTTATGATTGATTCCTGTAGTTGTGGGTTTTTAAACATTGTCGCGGCGTTTTGTTTTTTCATGTTATGGGGTTTTGTTTAGATCATTTACTTGTACGTTGTTTAGGTTAAAAGTTACTGTGTTAGTATATGGGTTCCAATCAGTAGAGATATAGATAATTTGTAGTTGTATGTTTTGCCCTGGCTTTGCCTTATCTGTAAACTCCTTTAGTTTCTCAGCTTCAAACTCTCGCATACGATCTATCGCGTTTACTCCGATCTTTATACTGCCATCGGTATCTATTACGCGTATCTCCCTGCCCTGCTTACGTGCTTTATTTAATTTGGTTACTATATCCATCAATGAGCCGGACTCATCGCGGTAAAATTGTGTTTTTTCTCCTTTGTTAAAATCATAAAGTGAACTAGAAAACTCGAGCCACTTAGATCTATCTTTTTCGTTTAGCTTACCTTTGGTAGGGTTTATTCGCTGATCAAAAAAATCCTTAAAATCTTTTTCCGGTAGTAAGTTGGTAAGGTTTCTCTTACCTTTTAAGTTCGGTAAGTTATCCAGCGCTTTGCGTAGTACGCCTGTTGGATCGTAGTAGGTTTTATCTTTAAAGGTAAAGGTATTGGCAAAGGTGTTACTGGTTTTACCACGATATACCCTTTTTTCCCTTTGCGTTAAACTATCATAGGGGATAGTTCCCTTTTGGATTTTTTCTAGGTTGTTTTCTACAAAAACTCTCGCTCCCTGAGCTGCTGGCATAAAGCCTGTCTTTGCCTTACCATATTTGGTAAAGCCTTTGGGATAGT
>Ga0208600_1000103_pt1 | contig 10902 bp, 16 predicted proteins | sample LakMenEpi08Oct12_FD_150681 | JGI IMG/M metagenome (GOLD analysis project Ga0208600, IMG submission 150681) | Freshwater microbial communities from Lake Mendota, WI - 08OCT2012 deep hole epilimnion (SPAdes) | ecosystem: Environmental > Aquatic > Freshwater > Lake > Epilimnion/Euphotic zone ... | reverse complement strand
CTTTTAAAATATTGAATATCAGTATTTTATCTAATTATAATATGGGGATTCATTACCTTGCTGTCGGAGGTAATATTTGAACAAAAAAAATACTGCTCTAATCCAATTATTGAACAAAAATTAGAAACAAGAAAATTTTTCTCCTACCTTAGGCTACGATAATTTAAAATGAAAAAAATATGAAAAAATTTATTCTTTTAACTGTTTTTCAGTTGTTTGTGGTAGTATCTGTTTTTTGCCAAACTGTATCTCCTCCTCCAATTTATAAGCAAATGCCATTTGGGTTACAGAGATTTTCTGTTAAGTATTTAGAATTGGGCGAAGGAACAGAGTTCGTTTATTGGAGTTATCAGGACCCTAAATTCACACAAATTACAAAGTTTGTGAGTTTTGTATTACCGGACATTGATACTTCAATAAAATTAGTTGATAAGGTTATTTTTATGCTCGGTATGGAGCCTACAGATAAAGATGGAAGAATTACCGACAAATTTACTGAGGTTGCACCCGGTAGTACTTCTGAACTGTTATTGAGTAGGTTCGGTTCTGACCAAACTACAATATACATCTTACAATCAGAACCAATTGGATTAGTAGGAGGATTAAAAATAAATTTAGAAGTAGCAAATCAACTCAAAGATGCTTTTGCAATAGAAAAGCAAAAAGGGAAGAAATAAAGGTTTGGTTTCATTCGAGGTGTAATGACTTTTTAGGTTATACCTAACATTTAAGACTAGTAAGGAGAAAGGAAAACCGGAATTTTAAGCATAGGGGGAGGTCCATTATAAGGAGTCTCCCCTAATTTTTTGGCTTTTTCTAGTAGAGTAGTAATGGTCCCGGTATTCTTTTATCCAAGCCTATTACAATCTCTCTCCTCGTATTGTGTTACACCCTGTTAAAAAGATACCCGGACCATAAGGGCAGGGTGTCTTTACTTAAGATTCTTATATAATCTTAATAATCTACGAAAAAATGTCTATTGATTATCAGTCACTTAGGTGTAATTTTCTCAACTTTTGGTTACTACTTTCTCAACTTTTGGTTACTACTTTCTCAACTTTTGGTTACTACTTTCTCAACTTTTGGTTACTACTCAGGGCGGGGAAATTAATTAAGTTTGCCCGGCTCAGGATAGAACTCTTCATTTAATATTAAGACATCTACCCCCCCCTCTTTTTCTACAGCAATTAAGTAGCCTAATTTGATTGCAAGGTCGTAGGCATCTTGAATTATTTTGGCGGCCCTCTTTCGGTTAAGTTTATACATAGTCTCCGGCATTTTCAAGGTTATAGCCATTTCCTCCCAACTCTTCTTAATCTTGAATTCCTTTTTAGGTCTTTTTGAATTGTTTTTGTTATACCTCCTAATGTGTTCAAAACTAAGCCTTAGCCAAAGGAGAAACTCTGATGAATATTTAGAAATCTTTGCGGAGCCTGTTACGGCTTTGACATCTTCTCTCCAATGGCTTGGAATAAGCAAGAAGTAACTGCTGATTTGGTCTAGGAATACTGCGGAGGGGTGAATCTCATAGTATTGAAGTATATCTGTATTGGGGTCTTTAACTGTTTTAACCCTTAGGAGGGTTCCAACTTCTGTTACCTCCTCCTTAACAAAATTTCCCTTTTTATCCTTCACCGGCTTCCCATTTACATCAGTCTTTAGGCGGGTCCAATAGAAGAAAAATTGATGAGTTGCTAGAAATGATATTGCCTCCACTACATCTTGCTTATCCCCTTGTCTTTGTTTGGCTAGGTCATATCCGGACAGTTCAATTATCTCCGCTTGGGTTAGCCTTACCACAGGAATATTGTCTATGTTTTTGTAGGGGGCTTTCTCGCTATTCAATAATCTATCTCTAACTTTTGTAGATGGAGGATAGACATCCTCTAAAGGTTTTAAAGGACTTTCCGGGGTAGCGTTTCCAATGTAATTAGTATCGCTAAATGCTTTCAATATCCCTTCTAGTACTCTGTTTTGAGTTTGGGTTAAGACTACCCCATAGTTCTCCGGCCTATTCCTTAGCGTTATTCCTGTTTCTGCTACAAACTCGTCTATTTGACCGTCAGAAAAAATTGTGAGTTGTTTGTTATCCCCATAGAATTGGCTAATTCCGTGGATAGACATCCTTGTTAGCCTCTTCTTCTCCTTATTTTGCTCTCTTCTTAGTTCAGCCTTTAGCCTTTCGTTTTCCTTTCTAAGGTTTATGGCTTCTTGGTTTTTCTGTATTACAGTCCAAACGCCTTTGGGAACTTGACTCAGTATTTTGGAAAAGAGTTCTCCCTTTAGGATTAAGTCTATTTCTTTAATGGTTTCTTCTTTCTCCTTTTCACTACTCGAGGTAAAAGAAACTGATAATTTTCCGTTGTCTATATTTACTTCATCTGCCTTTTCTCCAAAAAACTTGAGAATTTTATCAAGGTCATTGGCTATTTTATTTCTATCAGGGTTTTCTTTTTTGAAAATTTCACTCCCCATTATTTTTAAAAATCTTTCACATAAGAAAAAAATGAGGTTTAGTACTGTCCCGGCTTTTTGGAATCCTTCTAATGTGTTTAAAAACTCGTCAGGATTGGCTAAAATCTCTTCATCTGTTGGGCCGTCAACTGTTGCTCCCACCCATTCAAACATCTTAGGGGGGATGTTGTAGGACCTATTATCTATAGTCATAGAGGCTCCTATATTGACTTCTTTTCTCTTAGCCATTTGTCTCTTCTTGGTCTATAATCTGTACTTGAAAAAGTTTGGTTTCTACCTTGTCTATACGCTTCTCAAAATCTGTAACCTCTATAGCCTTGAGGATAGAGTTCAGGATGGAGGTCTCCTTAGTGGCCTGTGCCTCAGAAATAGTTCCGCCTTGGTATCTTCTGTAGACTCTCAGAAGGAGCCTCTTTATATCCTTTGCTTTTATCTCTCTGCTCATATTACCCTGTTTACATTAATTACTTAGTAAGTTTTTAGCCTCCTCTTACCAATCTTTGCTCTCGCTTTTATTTACACCTTTTTCTATTGAATTTTCAAGGGACCGGACAGCATCTTCATATATGTAATACCAATCCCAACTATATTTATCCGGCTTTCCTTTTTTTGAATACATTTTCTCTTGTGTAAATTCTGTTTCAATTGCACGGAAGTTTCTAAGTGTCAAATCGCTTATTGCTAAATCAAAAATGGAATACCTTAGTTTTTCTTCCTTCACTTCAAGTTTTACTGAAAAACTTAACAAAACCGTTATGGGCGTCACCAATACGGCCTTCTCGTTAACCCAAGTAAGGTTCAAATTTCCCTTTCCAATAATCATCCCTTCTTCAGGATTATTGTAATTGATGACATCATTAGGACTCTTGAAGGAATCTATAAACCAAAAATTAGCCCTTTTAAAAATCTCCTTGGCCTGTACCCCCTTTAGGTCTAGTACTTTTTGATAGATTATTTTTCCATCTTCTTTTGGTAGATATAACTCTTCTATCCTTTCAGTTTGCCCAAAAGCCTCAGCCCAAAAAACGCCTCCACATAACAAAACAAAGACCAATCCTAATTTTTTCATTTTTTTCTAATTTAAATAGATACTTACTCAGTATGTTTTTAGCCTACTTTTAGCCTTGATTCTAGCCCTTTTGAAGCGGTTAGTTCCTCAAGTAGAAGTCTATCCTCCTTCTCCTCTTCAATCTCTCTAGAGGACTTAAAAACAGGCTCTACAAGGCTCTCTTTTACAACACCTTCATACTTCAAGAATAGGTCTAGTAGTCTATCTGTAGGAAGGTCTGTTAGGTCTCTTTGGTCTACCTCCTTTTTTAACTTGGACAGTATCTCTCCCAAGGTTTTTAGCCGGGCTTCTTTGTAGAGACTGTAGGATTCGTATAGGCTATCCAATTCTAGGGCTTTGGCCTGTGCTATCTCTTGGTCTAGGTCTCTACTCCAATCTAGTAGAGTCTGTTTAGCCTTACCTAGTTCCTTGGCTATCTTATCGAATGAGTAACCCTTGGCCCTTAGTTCAATAAATCTTCTCTTGGTTTCTATTGTCTCCATTAGTTAGCCTCCATAAATTTTATCTCCGGCATTCCTTGAATGGGGCTAGTCAATCCCTTGAGGTAAAGGAATCTGCCCCGAACTTTTTCTACTATGTCTCTGTCCTCTTGGTCTACTAGAATGGCTGTAAATACAATGGGGGAGTAGACTACTTCTCTATTCAAACTCCGCAACCGCTCAAGGATAAAAGGGCACTCCTGTATGGCCATCATTCCCCCTTCGGGCCTCCATACTGCCGGGGCACCCCCATCCTCTTGGAGTTGCTTTCCTACCGATTTTTCTAACCTATTTAGCCTATTCTTATTCATACCTTTTTAACTTCTGTAATGTAATATTTATGGAAGTTTGGGGTTAGTTGCAGTACTCTTTTATAGCCTCATAAGCATCTTGGATGCCTAGTTCTCCCGCTTTTGATAAATCTAAACAGCCGGAGTCCTTTAGACTGTTTATTCCAAGTTTTGCTAATCCTCTCATCATATAATGCCTCCCATTTCCCGGAGCCAATTTGATTGATTCATCTAAATCCTTTATGGCATCTTCGTATTTTTTAAGTTGGGATTTTACAGTACCCCTCCCATTATAGGCATCAGCGAGAGATTCTGTCTTATTTTTTGGTGTTAGGGAAATAGCCTTGTCATAATCTGCTAAAGCCCCCCTATAATCCATCAATATCCCCTTGAGTCCTCCCCTCACTGCATACCATCCCCCAACGAAAATAGAGTTTGAATTTTCTAATTCTATTGCTCTAGAGAGTTCATAAACTGCACCTGAATAATCTTTTTTTCCATACTTAACCATAGCGGAATCATAATACGGTAATCCCAATTGCCCATAAGAGTTAAAGGCAAGGAAAATCATTGCTAATACAAGTAGTCCTTTTTTCATTCTGTAGATGGTTTTAAAAATTCCTTAAGATTCTTGTCTGTAATTAAAATGGGTCTTCCTATTCTTTGCCCTCTAAGTTTTCCCTGTTTTATGTAACTCCGGATTGTTTGCGGGGTCACTTGCAATACTTGAGCCGTCTCTAGTATTGTATAGAATTTGATTCCTTCTATTTCAGTTGCCATTGTTTCTATTCTTCTTTTGAATTTCTTTTTCTCTATCCGTTTCCCATTTAGTCACCGTTCTGTTTTTTAATAGGGTAGTAGTAATATAAACACCTACTAAAAAAAGAAGAATAACAAAAAATTGACCTATAGAAATATCCTGTAATTTAGTTCCGGCTATCCCGTGTATTTCGCTAACTATCACCGCACCACAAAGAGTAAACAGGAGTACGCCTATTGAAAAAAGAGTTATTTTAAGTAGATATTTAATTTGATTGGCTTCCATATTTTTTACTTTTTAGGTGTTGATTTTATTTCTCCGTTCTTCTTCTCATACTTAAGTATAGCCTCCTGTAGGGCTGTATTTACAATCTCTTTGATAGTTACCCTTTCCCAATAGGCTAAGTCCTTAATTTTTTCTAGTACCGTTTCATTTATAATGAAGGTAGCCCTAGTCTCCCCTTCCTTTGTTCCCTCCTGAGAAGACTTGGTAATTTCCCTTGTATTGGTCTTAGGTCTTCCCGGGCCATTCTTTTGCTTTGTCTCTACCGGCTTTGTTTCTCCTAGTAGGGTGCCCATTCCGCCAATGATTTTCTTAGATGCCATATATTTTATGTTTACTTAGTAATTCGTGTTTATTTTCTTTTCAATATCTCTTCGCTTAAAGAGAGATAGTCCTCTGCCCCATAACTCTTAGAGTTGTATCTGAATATATCTAGGCCCTGAGCCGGAGCCTCTGCTAGGGCTACATTATCTCTTATTTTACTCTCAAATAGTTCTTTCTTGAAGTGTCCCTCAATAATTGCTACCACCTCTCTATTCAATACCTTCCGGCTGTCATACTGAGTGATAAATACACCCCCGATTTTTAGGCCCTTGTTTAGCCGTTTCTTTATCTTATCAATTACCTCTATCAGTTTGGCTAGTCCTTGTAGGGCTAAGAATTGAGCCTGTAGTGGGATAAATATCTCATCTGAGGCTACAAATGAATTTAGAGTAAGCAGCCCTAGAGAAGGAGGGCTGTCTATCAATATGTAGTCATAGTCTTTCTTAATAGAGTCTATCAGTTCCTTGAGAATATACTCTCTACCCGCTTCCCCGCTCATCTCAATCTCTGCCCCGGAAAGGTCTAGGGTAGAAGGGATAACATCTAGCCGGCTCTTTCCCTCTCCCTTTAGTAGTTCCAATGGGGTTAGTCTATGCTCACCTCTCAATGCTCCGTATATGGTTTCCTTAGGGTCTACTATTCCAAGACTTTGGGTAAGGTTGGCCTGTGGGTCTAAGTCTATTAGCAGTACCTTTTTACCTAGCCGATACAGTCCCGCCCCTATATTGATTGCGGAGGTAGTCTTTCCTACTCCTCCTTTGTGGTTGCTTATACTGATTACCTTACTCATAATTTTTCCCATTTATCTTTTAAAATCATATACAAAATAGGGGCAAACACTAGCCCGCCGAAAATAAGCAATAAACCTCCGGGAACATTTTTAGCATCAAACACATACCCTAAAAACATAACAACACAGAATATCCAAACTATACCTAAACATCCCGCACTACTCCCCTTTTCATTTACATTACTCATATTACCCTGTTTACATAGTGTACATAAATGTTTACTACCAAGAATTTTTTACATTTTTTATTTTTCCTGTGTTGCCATTGAATTGAAAAACCTCTGATTCCCCTACTATCCCTCCCCTGTTTTTTAGAATTGTGGCAAATATTGTGGATGGGTCTCCGTTAAGATTCCTTCTAGAAATCTCTTTCAGTTCCCCCTCTGAGCCTGTAAGGGGGAACGAATTATTCCAAAAGCCTACTATAAGATTTGCTATTCTCTCGATGTCTCCTGCTTCACCTATTCTATTGGCAAAAAGGTGTAAATGATTTTCCACTGTCCTATTGAACTGTGCCCCTAAGATTATTGGTAACCCTGTTTCTACGGCAACATCTTTCAAGGCTATACATATCTCTTTTATTTCCTCTTGTCTAGAATAAGTCTTATACTTCCCCTGTGGAAGGTTTAGGAGTTGGATATAGTCTATAAATATGGCTCCGGGGTTTGCGTGTTTATGGAGGTATCTTATTGCTTCTATTAGGGTATCAGAATCATAGTTTGTGTAGTGAATATTTAACCTTTTTGTATAAATCAACTCTTTGAAAAATTCTTCCTTTCTTGCCTTGAAATACTCGTGAATATCTTTATAAACAGGCCCATTTCCGGGACTAGGAGGTACATTTACATTAGGCATTTGGTCCTTTTTTATATACTCTACAGAGCCTGTGGAAAAAAAACTTCTTATGCTTTTTCTGTTGTTTACACTTAAATGGGTGTCCAAATAGGTATTTAAAGTATTGATTAAAATACTGTCTCCATCTTCCTCATAACTAAAGAAGTAGGCCTCTTTCTCCGGTTGAATCCGAGTAACATTTAGGGCTAAATTAATTAGGAGCGAGGTCTTTCCGTGAGAGGTTGGGGCTGTAAAAATGCTGATAGCCCCGGCGGGCAAAAGCAATTGTTCGTTACCTATTTTTAATCCGGAGTCTAGGCTATCGGGCTTTTTTGCCTGTCTCTCCCTTATTTGTGCTTCTGTGGTATTCGTTAATAGGCTACTGAACTCTACATTTTTATCCTTTAGGCTGATTGTCTTTAGCCTTGCATTAAATAGTTCTAAGGCTCCTTTTGTATCTCCCCTCTGTTGTAACTCTGTAGCGTCTTGAAGTAAGGCTTTGAATTCCCTCTCTTGAGCCTCTTTCTCCTTAGCCGTTGCTAGTCTACTTATTTCCGCTGAAAGAGTCTCTCTTGTAACACCCAATCCATCACCGAAATTGATAGTAAATAGGTCTAGAAATTTATCATTATCCAATGGCTGTAGAGTCTCCGCAACAGCCAAAACCTCATCAAGACAATCATCCCTGTCCTTGTAAGTTAGTTCCTCTCTTTCATAATACTTCTGTCTAATTTGCTCTAAATGATAGCCATAATAGGGGAGGGCTTGTTTTACTGCTTTTGTAAAAGCCTCCACCCCTTGCTCTTTTATATAACTATCCGGGTCTACCTTGTTCCCATCTAAACTATTTAGGATTACTATGTAAACATTGTTTATTCCCTCACCTAGTATTACTTGTATTGCCTGAATTAGCCCGTCTTTGCCTCCCTTATCCCCATCTAAACAAAGGGTAATTTTCTTAGCCCCTCTTCTTATTGCGTCTTTGATTTGCTCTGATGTCACCTTATTACTACCTAAGCCTACTACATTGTCTATACCCCTAGCCTCACAAATCAGGGCATCTAGATACCCCTCCACTACTATTAAATCCTTGTCTCCCTTTAGCGAGGAGATATTAAAGAAAGACTCTCCCCGGGAAAGTCCTGTAGAATTAAGGTACTTCATTTTAGCCCCCTCTTCGGTTGCTCTAAATACAAATCCCTTCAAGTTTCCCCCACTTCTAAAAGGTATACTAAGCCTATTGGTAGAGCCTATCCCATTGGTAAGATTTAACCCCTCTTTTATTTCTTCATTAGTAAACCCTTTACTTTCTAGGTGTTTATGGAGGCTCTCTTGGTCAGGGATATATCCTAACTCCATTGTCTTAATGTCCTCTTGGCTATAGCCCCTAGAGGTGAGATACCCCTTTATACTTTCAGAGCCCTGTAGGGATTCAATGAAGTAGCCATTTGCCTCTTCTAGTAGGCTTTGTCTTTTTACAAAACTCTTGTAGGCTACCGGGTCTAGTTGATTGGGTGGGGTTAATCCTACCACATCCGAAAGGATTTTGAGGGCCTGTGGGAATTCTACATTATCCCTCCTCATTACATAATCAATAAGGCTCAAGTCCTCTCCGCCCCATTCCTTAATTCTGCCGGGCCTATTCTTGCTTACTTCTGTCTTATCCTTTCTCTCCTTGTGGGGAGTTCCATCTAGGTAGGTTTTGCTTCTCCATCCTGACCGGTAGCGGTTAAAATTATGCTCAGGGAAGGCCCTATCTATACTCTCAAAAAGTGAGGGGTAGAGTTCTGAGTTTATCCAATCGGTAATGATACTCATATTATTGTGTTTACTATGTTTACTTATTATTTGTGTTGGAAATATTTATCGGTGTAGCCAATGGAAAAGATTAAGAAGGCAAATGGAACTAAAGACAATAGGAGTTTAATGATTGTCATTAATACCACAAGAATAAAATCATTTTCTATTCCTAGCCATCGCCTTAGGTCTATATTACTTCTATTGCTCCATATCCAATCCATCATTAAAATGAATATTACTAGATAAATCGGGGCAAAAAAAAAGGTTTCCACTTTTAACATATTACTATGTTTATTTAGATTTCAAATGAGAATATATGTGGGCCTCACTGAGTGTCCAAAAATGTACTATTATAAAAACTCCAATTGCGATAGTTATCAGCCTCCAAATATTAGCAAGGATTACCAATATGAGAGGATGGATTTTATTTTCCATTTTCAATATAAATGTTGGCTCAAACCACCCTTTAGACCTTGTGTCAAGAAAAAAATATCCAAATGCAATTATGCCAACTAACATTGTAAAAGCATCAAATATAAGGTGGGCAACTGAAAACCAATGTGATTCCATATTACTGTGTTTACAATGTTTATTAATACATACTATCTATTAGAGCCTCACCACTATTCTGTAGCCTACGCTCCTCGTTTAGGGTTGCTGTGTAAATCTGAGTTGTAGCCGGGTTAGAATGTCTTAGGGTCATTTGTGCCATTTCTAGAGAGCCTCCACCCCTTAGAATATTCACCGCTGTAGTATGCCTTAGGCTGTGGGCTGTATAGGCCTTCTCATCTAATCCAATTGATTTAAGACCCTCTTTGGCTATGTATGAGATTGTCCTAGTAGAAAGCCTCTCTCCCATATTGTTTCTACTTATAGAGGTGAAGAGAGGCTCCTCATCTTTTAAATTTTCTCGGGTATCTAGGTAAGCCTTTAGAGGCCCATAGGCTTTGTCTGTAAGTAGTACAAAATTGTCCTTCTCATCTCTTCCCTTTCCTTGAATCAATAAAACCTTTTTAGCCCCCTTAAATGCAATGTCACCCACATTGGCCCGGATTACCTCCACAGTCCTTAGCCCTGTTCTAAGAAGTAGATTGACTATAGCAAAATCTCTGAGGCTACCGGCTTGGCAATGGTCTAGAAGACTCACAGCCTGAGCGGGTAGGAGAGGTTGTTTTTTAAACTGTTGCTTCCTCTTTGGAGATTTAACTCCCTTGGCCACATTTGGATAGTATTTATTGGCTTCTGTCCATTCGTAAAACCTCCTAACAGAGGTAATGTAGGAGCCTACGGAGAGAGAAGATTTATTAGAGGAAAGAAGGAAGTCTTTGTAGGCCAATATCTCCTCTCTAGCAACACTTGAAAGCGAAAGGCCTGATTTGCCTACCCAAGAGAAATAAAGCCTTAGAGTCCGCTTATATAGGTCTCTACTGCTTTCCTTCACATCCAAGGAGTAAATGAATTTATTCAACAGTTCCTCTACTCTCGTGGGGTTAAAAGTGGCTATGCCTTGGGTGGGTGCTAATTGTACTTCCATCTCTTCACTAATTTAGTGTTTACTATTGTAATCGTGATATAAATGTAAAAAATAAATTTCATAATATTACTCTGTTTACATATATATTTTATGTTTACCTAGTAATCATTAAGGTTGCCCGTATACAGATAAATGAGAGACTAAACAAAATACAACCAAAAAAGTCTTTTAAAATATTGAATATCAGTATTTTATCTAATTATAATATGGGGATTCATTACCTTGCTGTCGGAGGTAATATTTGAACAAAAAAAATACTGCTCTA
>Ga0208600_1000101_pt1 | contig 11099 bp, 31 predicted proteins | sample LakMenEpi08Oct12_FD_150681 | JGI IMG/M metagenome (GOLD analysis project Ga0208600, IMG submission 150681) | Freshwater microbial communities from Lake Mendota, WI - 08OCT2012 deep hole epilimnion (SPAdes) | ecosystem: Environmental > Aquatic > Freshwater > Lake > Epilimnion/Euphotic zone ... | reverse complement strand
TAGCTACATCAAATTGTTTCTTCCTAAGTCTAATTTTTCCTTCTGACTTTCCTTTTGCTATTTCTGCTGAATAATTATTTGTAAGGGTATTTCTATCACATTTAAAAAAATGTGCCATTTCATCTAAAGTACAATGGAATAATGCTAATTTATATACTTCTTCTCTGTCAAGAACGACAGATGGCCTACCAGCTTTTTTCTTTTGTTCGTTTTCCATAATTAACCGATAATGTAATCGTAAATATGGCTATTATTACTTTTTAAGTGATTTGTAAAGAAACTCTAATAGATTCTGATTTTGATATAGTATGTGGCATATACCATTAGCTAATGAATTACAGGTTATTTCTTCAGCTTTAGCTGGTAAATCTATTTTATATTCATCGTGAATTAAATGGAATATCTCGTGAAGTAGTGTGTTACTCATTTCAATGTTATCTAATGATTTATCTATAGTCATAGTGTTTTTGTCTGAGTCAAATTCACCGAAAATCTTTTTCTTAGATGCTATTTCTTTATCAATGTATTCTAACTTAACCAGTCTGCTTCCAAAGACTATTTCGTTAGGTAAACTCATCTTCTTTTAAGTTTTTTGGCTATATAAAGGTTTTTAACAAGACTTGTTTTTTTGCCAAATTTTTGACCAGCAGAACGTCTGGCTTTTTTATATGATTTAGACTTAGTATTAAATGGTTTTGGTTTGCCATATTTAGCAGGTCTTTTTCTTTCCCATACAGGTTTTTTCATTTTTTCTTTTTTGGTTTTTTAGGTTTATAAACTCTATAACTACCTTTTGCTTTTTGTGGTGTTATGAGAACACTTACTGATGTTGATGTAGTTTCATTTGCCATTTTTTAATCTTTTATTGCGTTGTTTGATAAAATTATTCCAGATTAATTTATCTAATAAGCTGTTGATTTTTATAAGTATTTTAATCATAGAATGTTTTTGTATTTAATTAGTATTTGTTTAACATGATTTGTATATTCAATGCTAGTACTAAAATTATCTAATTTATCTGCTAGTTTCATTGGATCTTTTGTTTTGTTTCTCAAATATCTAAATTCTTTATAGTGATGGTTGTTGTTAAGTATTGAAATATAATCTCTTACAGATTTACATTTTGTTGTATAAGTTTTAACTCGCCAATTTATTGATTCGTGTTGTTTTAAAGGAAGCATACCATTTTTACTCCATACTCTTACACCAAATAGATTATTGCCTTCCTTAGCAAATCTTGAAGTACCGAAGTTACTTTCAACTATGCTTTGTGCAATAATTAATGATGTTGGTATATGTTGGTCCTTAGTTAAATCTAAATTTATATAAGCAATACATTTTTGCATTGATAAAATAAACTTATCTGTAGAGCTGTTATCTACTTTTGGTTCAAAGAAACCTATTTTTTTTATGTGATTGATTGTGTCTTGGCGAATTTTATCTTTAGTATAGTCATTAGGAAAATATGTTCCTGTCAAAAATATTAAAAATAAAAATAAACCTATTAAGCAATAGTCGTAGATTTTCTGCGACAGAACTTTCATATTCATTTTTATAGCTGGTTAGCGATAACCTTCCAGCAATAATGCCTATCTTTGATTAGATTTATTCTTCGTCAGAATCTTCTTCATCTGACATATCAAGATCATCTTCATCTTGATCGTATGAATCTTCTTCTTCATATTCATCAAGTGATGCTTCTATTTTATCTCTGATCTTTGCATTTAAGTCATCTGCCTTATCCAACAACTTTAATATTTGCTCTAGTGTTTTATCCATAGCAATTACTCCATTTTAGGTTAGGTTTTTCTCAATAGATTAATAGTTAAACTATTGCAATATATAAATTATTAAAATGATTTGTGAAATTAATACACAATAATAAGTTATTGTTTTCTATACCTTATTTATTAAATCCTTAATTTCTTTGGACTTAATTTCGCTTCCAACCTGAACTAATTTCATACCGTAGTTATTAGTTTTCATATTATTCCAATCAATATCTTTTCTGCGAATTAATTTAGTATCAAATTTCTTCCATTGATGAGCAACTACGTGTTGTGGTCTTTTAAATCTTCTGTCGGTTTTAACTACTCTTGGCCAAAGTCTTTCCAAAGCTCTAGCCATTTTTAATCTTCCATCACCTTTATACAACTCAGAAGCGTTTCCACCCTTCATTGTCATTGTAGCCATTTTATCAATTAAAAATATATTCATTAAAACAGTACACAACCCACCAGATAAAACTTGTAAGCATAAATCAGTATCTTCATTATATCTTCCTCTCCATCTGTAAGGTAATTTGTTGTCTATAAGCAAAGTAGAATAAACGTGGTTGTTTAAATAAAATGGTGGAATTTTATTAATTGCAAAACAAGTATAATTTAATCCTGAAATTCCTATATTTTCGTATCTGTCAGTAAAGTCCTCGGTTATTATAAATGCTTTGTTTGCATTACATTTTAATCTTTTGCCATAATGTAATCTTCTAATACATCTAATATTGTCATCTAATATCCAATGTCTTTTATGACCTTCCTTAATTGAGTGTTCCCAGCACCAATTTCTAGCTGGAATAGAACCTAGACCTAAGTTTTGAAATGGAAGTGTTAAAACTCTATGTTCACTAAATCTTGCTACATATTCAATTTTTTCTTGTGGTTCTACAACTAATTTAAAATCAACTTTATCTTCAATCAAGAACTTTGCAGTTAAACAATTTTCATATCTACCCTTTGAAATTACATAAATAGGGTATTTTGGCTTACTCATATTTAACTGATTTTAAATCTTCCTTTTCTTTAAGTGGCCACCAAACACTCCAAGTCCTACCTTTTTCTTTTCCTTGTGGTATTTTAGCCATATCACAAAAAGATTTTCTATCTTCTTCAGTTTTAAAAATTACTGTGTATTTAATATAGTGGTCCTTAGGAACATAATCTGGCATACCAACCCATTCGGCTGCCTCATTAATATCATTAATCTCGTGCTGTGGTCTTGTTACCATAACTAAATTAGCTAACATCATTTTGTCATAACCAGTTCCAATTAAACCATCTTTATCTTTAACTTCTTTTAATAGTTCGCTAAGTTTTCTGTCGTCAATTTCAGCAAGTTTTCCTATTTCATTATTACCAGTTAAAATTTTTAATGCTTGTGGACTATCAGAATCTATATCAAGTTTAATAACTGGAACTTCTTTAAGTTTAAGTTTATGACAAGCTGATACAACTCCATGTCCATCTAAAATTGTATAGTCTTTTGCCACGACTACATTTCTATAAAATCCGTGTTGCGTAATTGATTTTGCCAAGTGTTCTAATTGATCGTCTAGGTGTACCTTATAATGCTTAGGGTGAGGTTTAAGTTTCATTAATTGTACTGGTTCTGCTTTTGTACTTAAAAATGAATCAACGATTGGTTCTGAATCTCTTAATATGTTTTCTAATTCAATATCATCAAATCCAAAGTTTTTAATTTCAAAGTTTTCATTTTCTAGATCTTTAATTTCTATATTTAATAAGTCTTTATCCCACTCATTATCTTCATTTAATCTATTATCTATAATCCGATATGCTTTTGCTTGTTTGTCAGATAACTCTGCCACTAATACTGGAACTTTATCTAATCCAAGTTGTTTACTTGCTTGATAACGAGTATGTCCGACTATAATAATATTGTTTTTATCTACTACTATTGGTTGTTGAAATCCAAATTCAGATATAGACTTAGCAACTTTATCTACGTTTTTAATTTTTCTAGGATTATTTGTGTATGGTTTTATTTGATGTAGTTTTAAATATTGAAGTTTAGTATTTTCAATTAATTGATTAAGGTTTTCTTTTTTCATCTGCTTCCTTTAGTTTTAATAAAACATATCTTTCCAATGCGTCAGAACTTAGATTGGTCCTAGCCATCTGAAATTCATCTTTTGGCTTTTTATCCTGTAGTGCCTGATAAAGTTTTTTTAATTTAGGTTTAGTAATATCTACTTTCATATTTTCTTTTTAACCCTCTCTAATATCTTGTTAAATAAAACTTTATGTTTGTCCCTTACATCTTTACAATCTTTATAAATTGCAAACCAAGATTTTTTAAACTCTTTACCTATTGCTTCATAACTAATGTTTGTTAATTCTTTGATAATAGCCATAGCAATTTTTTTATGTGGTATATAAAAATATTCTCTATTAGAGTAAAGCGAATTATCACACATAACCTTTTGAGTGTGTTTTAGTATATTCTCTATATTCATCAAAAAATCCTTCTGGCAAAGACTGAATCTTTTTACAAGGACTGTCTTTGCAAATCATTTCAGATATGTATATAGGATTTATAGAGTATTTAAAATAGAATTTATTCTCGCCAATTAAATGCTGTTCTGCGTGATGTGATATGCACAATGGAACACAAAAAGCATCATTACGAACTGCCATTCCTACATTTCCATATTTAGGAATTGATCTTATATGGGCACATTGAACATTTGGAGATTTACAAATAATACAACTATAAGATGCTACAAATCGTCTATGTTTTTCTGATTTGATTATTTTAACCTTCCTAATTTGCATTTATTTTTTTATTCTTTTTTTTGCTTTTCTAGCAACTGATAAAGCTATTGCAACAGATTGACTTCTTGATTTTCCAGCTTTCATCTCTCTGCGAATATTTTTGCCAATGCTTTTAGAACTATAACCTTTTATAAGTGGCATTTAAACCTTGTTATTTATTTGAAATTTACGCCCTAGATTCGCAGGGAAGGCACTGCAAAAATAGGGCAATTCATATATATACGCTAAGTGGTTGAATCTAAATATATATTTATTTTATGATATGGGTATCTTTTCAGCGAAAATCAATTTAGTTCTACTAACTATTAATAGTTAATAATTAAATAGTTTAAATATATATAAATAGATTATTTAATAGTTAATAGTTAATAATTAACAACATAAAGGGAAAATATGTTAGAAGAAATAAAAAAAACAATTAATACAGTTCTTAAAAATCAAGAACTCGTTAAAAAATATAAGCAAAATAAATTTGATGTTAGATTATTCCAAGCTGTATTAAATACTAGCTTGTGGAGATTATCTGATTATCAAAAACAAGACATTAATTTAGTTAATCAAGCTCTAAATGACTTAAATGTTGTTATTTTGCCAAATGCAAAATTAGAGAAATTTAATCCAGATAAACACGAAAAACTATCTTAATGATTAAAAATAAAAATAAATTCAATGATCGTGATTTGTGGGTATTAGAAAAACCAGATTATTTTTCTGTTATCCACTATCGCAATAAAATTAGACATAATGTTTCTTGTTATAAAGAAGCATTAAAATTGGCTAGAAAAATTGGTGACTGTTGGCAGAACCAATGTTTAGTTTATGCTGTTAGAGATTCAGCACAAATTAATCTTAATCATAGAAAAATCTACAAACATACTAACTAAAGGGAAAATAATGAAACTACCAAAAATAAAAATGTTATATTTAAGATCTGCTAAAACAGAACCTCATACAAAAGAGGAAATGGATTTTGTAGCAAATTGTCAAAATGATATAGAAATATATTCTATTGAAACTTGTGCAAAGTCTATAAGAAAACCAAATGGAATGTATTATGTTGAATTATTTGGTTATTCTTGGAGTTCAGAACATTATGATGAAAAAAATGGATCTAAATGGAATGACTTTAGAAGATTACCATTTACCAATGGAAATTTTGATATTGAATGGGCTATATCAGAATTTGGTTTAAGTGAAAATTATGCAATTAAATATTTTGGTTATAAAAAACAAGGAGTTGCATAATGAGAACTGTAACTTGGAACAATAAAGAATATCCATTACCTTTTAAAGTTAATCTTAAATGGGATAATGGAAAAGTAATTAATGTTCAAAATCGCTTTGGTGGTGAAAGCTGTGATTTGCCTTGGTTTGCTGTAGCAGTTTACGATATGATTATGGGTGCTGAACTGCTGGAACAATGGGAAGATCACGCACAAGGTTTGGATTGGTTCAGAGAACACTTTCCAAAAGAATATATGGTTTTATTGGATTGATTATGTTTGTAATTGATTTGAAAGACAGAACTGTGGCAGAATTTACAAAAGAGGAATTAATGACTTTTGCGAATACCTGTAATTATAAAAAACTAGATACTGGCAGATTCTGGGTTGTTGAAACTAGAGATCGTGCTGTAAAAGTAATTAAAAACTTAATTAAGAAAGGTTTCTAAATGTTTGATAAATTTGAAAAAAAACAAATACTTCAAAACTATGTTTTAGATAACTCTCATAAAATTATGGAAGTTATTGCCAAAGAACTGAATATGAAAGCTGATGATTTATATTTTGCATTTTCAAATGATATAGAAATTCAACAAAATATTCTTAAAATTATTGAAAGACATATGGATAATGCTTTAAACAAGGAGTTAAACTAATATGAAAATAAGAGAACTATTGAAAATACAATCTGCATTTGAAAATTCTTCTATTCCAGAAGATTTGTTGGAAGAAGAAAACTATTATTGGTCCAAATCTAAAAACGATTATATTAAAATACTTGATTTAGATTTACACCATTTAATGCGAATCGTAATTAATTTGATTGATAGCGAAAAAGAACAATTAGAGAACAACAATAAAGATTCATTTAAAAAATTAGAAATATCATTAGCGATTGGTAGAATTTTAAATGAGGTTGATAAAATACAATCAAATATAAGTGAGGTATCTAATGACAAAACCTAAATTTACTTTAGCTTTAGAATACTTTGATAAGTTTAAAAAAGCTACTAATGAAAAAGATAAACAATTTTATTATAGCCAATATATGAACGAAGTTTTTAGAGTAGATCAACTATATGCTGAAGATGATAAAAAAAATAAAAAAAAGGATTGAAATGATTTGCACTATGACTGATGCCGAAATGAAATTAATGGTTTCTTGTTTAGAGTTTAAACTACAAGACAAAATAGATAACGATTTAGAATCGGTTATAGATTTAAAAACTTTAATCAAAAAGCTGAATATTATGATTGAAAGGCAGACACCCTATGAGTGAAATATATAATGGTTTATCTTTTTATGAAATCACATTATTAATTATATTAATACTATTACTAATAACAAAGGGAAAAATATGAATAAAGAAATTAAAGACGCAATAGGGTTTCTGATAGCAGGAATTTTATTTCTATCAAGTTATTTATTAATCTATTTCTATATATACTAGATGAAAAAAATATCTGAACTTGATATTCTGATCGGTTGCCAAGAAATTATAAACAATTATTTTGTTGTGCAAGAATTTTCTCACAATAAAATTACATTGTATCAAAAGTTAATTTATAACAACCTTACAAAACTAATAGAGGAGAAAAAGAAAAAAAAATGAATATATTTCATTTAGATAAAAACCCTAAGATTTGTGCTAGTTATCATTGTGATAAACACGTTGTTAAAATGATTCTAGAAACTGCTCAAATGTTATCTACTGCCTACCAAAGACATTTTGGAGTTAATAATAAACTATATAAAACTGCTTATCCAAAACACCCTATGACATTATGGGTGGGCAATTCAAAAGAAAACTTTTTATGGACTTTAGATTTATTAGAGCATTTATTAAATCAATATACTTTAAGATATAAAAAGATTCATTCATCAGATCGCATTTATAAGGTTTTAAGGTCCTTAGATTTAAATGGTTTTATATCTAATGGATTTATTAAACCCCCATTATGTATGCCAGATGTTTATAAATGTGATGATTATGTTTTATCTTATAAGAAATATTATATAAATGAAAAAAAACGATTCGCAAAATATACTTTTGTGGATATACCTAGCTTTATGAATATATGAATAAACAAACTTTATCTGATAAACTTGGTCAATCTGTGTTTGCTGAGAAACTTAAACAAGCACTAAAAGAAGCTGAATTAAAAAAAGAAAAACAACAACTGGAGAAGGCAAATGAGAAAAAAACTAGAGAGTGAAAAATATTATCGTTGGTATGCAACAGCGATTGTTAAAGATTTAATAGACAACAACCGATTTCAAACAATAGTAGATTATGTTCTACTTGCTTGGAAGGCATTTCCTAATTTAAAAAAAAGAGAAATGTTAAATGCAAAAACAGTACTATACTTAAACAAAAGGGAAAAAAATGAAAAAAATAATATTGTTAAGTTTCATTCTAATAAACTTAACTAATTGTAGTTACAAACCTATCATTGATACTTCTGGTAGGTCAGGAACATTTCCAAACAGTAAAGCTGAGGAAGTGACTAATGATATACAGCATTGTAAAATGTTAGCTGAATCTAGTTTATCTGGTGCAGATGAAGTGGCTTCTTGGTTAAATAACAATGTTTTAAGAGTTTGGACTCTGGGTATTACTCCTAAAGAGGAACGCACTAGAGAAAATTATACTAGAAGATGCCTTCAAGGTAGAGGTCATTCAGTTATTAACTAGGAGAAAATATGAAAACAGTTAAAGATGAAATAAAAAGATTGTTTGATTTAAGCCAGAATCCTAACTGGGCTAGATATAATTGTTCTAGCGAAGCTGGTTATTATTACACTCTTTGTGAGGTTAAAAATAAGGATATGTCTTTAGAAGATTTTTATAAAGAATATCCATTTTATAATCCAGATATAAATAGCGATTATTGGAAGCAACAACATAAAAGATGGAAGGAAATATGGAACGAAGCGAATTAAATAAATTAATAGGTAAAAATATTCGTTGGTTAAGAAAAAATACTTGTATGTTTGTTAATGGCAGAAAAACTAAATTAAATCAAACTTACTTAGGTAAATTTTTAGGAATTATACCACAACAAATAAGTAAATTTGAAATTGGTAAAAATGAATTGGGTGCTATTCAAATATATAAGTATTCTAAATTTTTTAATGTCCCTATAGATTCTATTTATGAAAAAGATTTAACAAATCATAAAAGATACATTAAAGAAGTTGTTATTAAAGATGAATATTTGTATCAACTTACAGGAAAACTAGAAAAAATTTATCCGTATGTATAAAATTATATTTATAATTATAGTATTTATTATAATACTATGGATAATAACTAAGACTAACTAACAAATAAAGGGAAGGCAAAATGGAAGAACATAAACTAAAGTTTAAAGACAATACAGAGGAAACTTTGTATTTTGATCCGATACCACATAAGTATTATTGGAATGAGGAAGAATTACCTTCGGCTACTGGAATTACTAAAGTTTTAACAAACGCAACAATTATTGGTAATTGGACCAGTAAAATGTGTAGCGAAGAATTTCTTCGTCAAATCAAAGCTGGTAAATCTTATGATGAAATTCAATTACTAGAAATTGCTGACAGAATTAAAAAGGCGGCAAACTCTAATATGAACCAAGCTGGTCACGTTGGCAGTCAAGTTCACGATATGATTGAAAATTATATTCATAATAAAACAATTCCAGAAATCCATAATGATTTAATGAAAAAATCATTTAATAAATTTAAAGAGTGGTATGACTTACAAGAAGGTTTAGAGTTAGTTTTTACTGAAACTAAAGTTTTATCTCGTATTCATAAATATACTGGAACGCTAGATGCTTTATTTAAGAAAAATAATGAGTACATAATTTATGATTGGAAAACAAGTTCTGGCATAAGAGAAAGTTATTATGTCCAACTTTATCTGTATGTTATGGCTTTAGAGGAACAGCTAGATATAAAAATTAATAAAGGTGTTATTGTTAATTGTACTAAACAAGGAAAACTTAACATAGCAGAATTTCCAATAAATAGTGAAATGCAAGATGTTGCGATCTCTTGCCTAAAATTGCATCGCTTTTTAAATAACAAGAAGGAGAAATAATGGCACACAAACAAGGAGTAATAAGTAAAGTTTATCATAATTATAATGATAAAACTGGCAAACCTTTACCTAATGATAAGGTAAATCATAAGTTCTATATCGGTGATGAAATATTTATAATCAAAGGCAAATATATACCTGAGTTTATCAAAGAAGGTAAAAAAGTTTCTTTTGCTTATACTATTTGGTCTCCACAAGGTGCGGATAAAGCATTTAATTTTGTGGCATCAGAAAACAACACTTTAAAAATACAAGAACTTAAAGAGAACATTCAACCAGATACTAGCTTTAATGTAGAGGAATTTGAGGCACAAAATGTTGCTAATGAATTAGGTGCTACATTAACTGTTGAACCTGTTAAATCTTTTAATAAAGATGAATATATGTTCGTAATGGCTATGTGTAAATCTGCACTTGAATCAAAAGGTTTAGAGTGTAATAAGGAAGCAATAGATAGTTTTATAAAAGATATGAAACTTGTCTATAAGCATAACTTTTAAATAATTTTTTGAGTGGCAAAGATTTTCCCCCAAATTCCCTTTGGCTTTGCCACTCTGCCCATTGTTATTTGTGTAAATTTAATATATAAAATTAAAATGATAGTGCGTTATAAATATTTAGAATTTACTGGTATTTATAAAGAGGAGTTCAATAATGAACAAGAGGCACTTACACAAGAGAAAGGCAAATTTGTTGATCTTGAAATAACTGGAATTAAATTCAAATCAACAAGAATAAAAAAAATTGATGGAGAAAATAAAACATCAAGTTCAAAATTTAAGGGACAGGCATCATAGAGTGTCTATGAAATATTTTGAACTAAAGCATAAAATGGAAAAGGCAAAAAGACTTAAAGATGCTTTAGAAACAAAAGTGGTTTTGAAATTTGAAGAATTACTAGCTTAGGTTAGTAACACAACTATAAAACGAAAAGGAAGGATATGCAGGACTTTGCTTTAAGAAACCCAGATGACATAAGAGATCAGCTTGATAAATATGCTGATGATATGTGCCAAGCACTTTATAATTTCAGAAGATTAGAAGAACATAAAAAAATTATTTTGGCACAATTAACTGTTAATGAAAAAACTATTAGTAATTGCTCTATGGTGGAAGCAGAAAAAAGAGCTATGTGTACTAAAGAATACAACACTCATATTGAGGGATTTTGTGAAGCTGAACGAGATTATTCTAAAGCCAAATCAAAATAT
>Ga0208600_1000100_pt1 | contig 11146 bp, 5 predicted proteins | sample LakMenEpi08Oct12_FD_150681 | JGI IMG/M metagenome (GOLD analysis project Ga0208600, IMG submission 150681) | Freshwater microbial communities from Lake Mendota, WI - 08OCT2012 deep hole epilimnion (SPAdes) | ecosystem: Environmental > Aquatic > Freshwater > Lake > Epilimnion/Euphotic zone ... | reverse complement strand
CTTTGGGGCACCACCGGTTTTAGTATTAAGAGTTGGGGATTTTTATAATGGTAAAATAATTCCAAAAACAATTTCATTTTCATATGAGCCATTAATATTAGATATGAATCCTGAAGGTATCGGTATCCAACCAATGATAGCAAATGTTAATTTAAGTTTTGATATGATTGGTGGTATGGGATTAGCTAGACCTGTGGAACAACTACAAAATGCGTTATCATTTAATTTCTACGCTAATACTGAAATTTATGATGAAAGAGCGACATGGACTGAAGATACTTCAGCTTTGGATGCTAAATTAGTTCAGTCAATATTAGATGCACAACCACCGGTTACAGTTAACAATGTTCAAAATGGTGTGGTTAATGATGGTGGAAATACGATTGGAGATATCTTAACTAATATTCCTGTAACAAGTGGTCAAACAGGTGAAATTACCTACATGACTATAATGGATAAAATATTAGATTCAACACAAGAATATTATACAAACATACTAAATCAAAGTGATAGTATTGTCAAATCTTACAATTATGGTGTTTGGCAGTTAATTACTCAAGATAGATTATATACTTCCGGAGAAATAAGTTTAAATTCTAGTAGTATATTGGCGCCAATTTATGGGAAACCGGAAGGTGTTGAAACTAAAGTGGATTCATTGTTTAGTACGTTTATTTCAGATATAAATGCGGATAATCCAACAAATAAAAATTACATCATATCACGATTAGTTGGTTTTAAATTTACGGATGCAACAATTCAAAGAGTTAAAACAAATATGAATCAATATATTAACTCATTAAAAGGTGATTATAGTAGTGGTTTATTTACTAAAATTCAAGAAATAGTTGTCTTGGAACAAAACATGGTTCAGATAATTAGAAAAATCAATTTAGTTACAACTAAAACTGATGGTAAGATTTTAGATACGGGTGTTCCTCGTGTTTATACTATATCAGGTACAACTGAAGTTAATAGTGCTAGTCTTGGGTCTCCATTGGATACGTATGTGGAATTATGTGATGATTATCGTTTAGTTGGTCTTAGATTAGATGAGTTTAATCTTTTAATGGATGCTGAAAAAATAATCACAACTGTTACATCACCATATGAAGGTCCGGGTGAATTTGAGCCAAAATCTAAACAATTTGAAACGGCATCAGTTGAAGATAAAAGACAATTCATGGTAATGGCTCAAATATTTAACGATAAAAATAAATTAACACAATTTATAAACGCTATTATTAGTGGTGAGTTAAAGAATGATAATAAATTGGTTAGAAAATTTAATAATATTTGTGATGATTTTGCGGATTTAACTAAAAAAGAGTTAGTTGCTGAGCAAAAATTTATTAAAACAATTAGGGATAAAGAATCATATTCAAAATTTGTGAACCAACCTGCTTATCCTAAAGGTAAGTTAAGAAAATTTACATATACAACAGTTCCTGACCCTGCAACAGAAGCACAACAAAAAACGGATATTGCTAATTTATATAAAACGGTTAACGTAAATAATGATAAATTAACTTTTGATGGCAAAATAAAATTTGATTAATTATGGGTACTAAAGATTATTATAATAGATACAATAATTTTATTGTTAATGGACGACAAACCGTTGTTCCATATATTACTCTGCCAAGTAAATCCACAGATAAAAAATATATTTTCAAAGTTGCTCAATCTAGATTAGACAAAGTTTCACAACAATATTATGGGACACCTTTTTTTGGTTGGTTAATATTACAAGCAAATCCAATATACGCAGGCCAAGAATGGAATATCCCTGATGGGGCAATCTTGACAATCCCTTATCCTTTAATAGCATCATTACAGGATTACAACAATGACCTAGAAAATTACTTCTTTTATTATGGTAGATAAATCGGAAAATATATTAGTTGAGTTTGATTATAATAACATATCAATCATAGACCCAAATAAAGTCATAGACAGTGACGGAAAAGTACAAGAAAGATATGTTAAACAAGAAAATTTAGTGATGTATGCTAATTTAGAGTGTAAAGTATTACCACGTACTAAATTAGCACTTGGTGTTGCAAATAACGACCAAGTACAAACAGTTTCAATTGCCAGTATTAATTTTTTAAAACCGGGTGATAAAACATTTTTAGATAATTCATATACTGATGAAATAACAGGTAAAGATACAATCACCGGTAACGGTGTAAATCAACCAAAATTAACATCAGTATCAAATTCAAATAAGAGTAGTGATTATTATATTAAACAAACAATTAACTCGGGCGGTAAACAAGCATCTGTTGATAATGGGTTATTAGGTATTACGTCAATTAACATTAGACAAGGATTAGATTTTTTACCATCAATTACTATTGACTTAGAAGATGTTAAAGGTAGAGCTATGTTTGAGGCCGGTGATAATTCACCATACGCGGCATTTTTTAATTTACCTTACCCGATGTTTCAATTAACAATAAAAGGTTTTTATGGTAAAGCGGTTAAATTACAATTAATGTTACAAACATTTTCATCAAGATATGATACGTCTAATGGTAATTTTAAAATCAAACTACATTTTTACACATACAAATATACATTATTGAGTGAAGTACCTATGGCGGCGTTGACGGCTGTTCCACATATGTACCAATCTAGAGTTAATATACAAACGACTAAAGGTGGAGCAACCAACTTTTCAAATGTTCAGAATTCAATAGTTTCAAGAGGATATCAAAAGGTTAGAGAGTTATATAGTGAATATAAATCAAAAGGAATGATACCTGATGATTTTCCGGAAATAACCGTTGTTCAAATGAGAGATAGAATTGAAAATTTTATTAAAAATATTTTAACTTCATTCTCACAACAAAATTTAGACCCATTAACATATGTTGAGGAATATCAAAGATTATTAGGTAATTTGGATAAAGATGTTTACGCAGGGGCGGGAACGTCTTGGTTTTTCAAATATATGGATACTGAGAATTATTTGGTTATGAAAGGGGTTAATGGTCTTACAGAGGGTAGTAAAGTTTATACATTTAAACGTGAAATAGATACTCAAACAAAACGAACCGCAGCATTAAGTGAACTACAAGGTATTATTAGTAAGGCAAAAGAAAAAATGGATGAGAATCCTGTTTGTGGTGTAAAAGGTAAATACACTATTGACGGTAAAACAAATACTAGTTCAAGTGTACCATTTGATATTAAAATAGATATTTTCCCAATTGAACCAAAATATGGTGATGTAAATCTTTTAGAAACTTATCGACAAAGAAAAAAATTATCAACAACACCAAGTCCTGAGCAACTTAAACAATTTGATAATGAATTAGCGACACAAGGTATTTTTAACTCATTAGTCATTGTAAATAAAAAAGGTTCGGAAGAAAAAAAATTCCAATTTTATACCTTTGAAGGTAAAGGTCGATTTGAAGATTTAATCAATCAAATGGGTACTAATGTAAAAAAAACTAAAGAAAATATCCAAGAAGAATTAACAGAGGCTTTAACTAATTTATTACAAAAAAAAGATAATGGTATTGGATTTGTTCCAAATATCCGAAATGTTCTTGCAGTTATTTTTGCAAACGGAGAGGCGTTTTTAAGGTTAATGGATGACGTTCACGTTCAAGCTTGGAATTTAAATGATACACAAATTAAAGCTAGAAGAAATTCGATTTTAAATCCGGAAACAGCAAATGCGTGTGTTGATAACGTATCATCAGGAGATAATGAAACATTACCTATTTATCCGTGGCCTCAAATGTTGACGGCAACTTCAGGTAAAGATGGTCGTGAAATGTTTGAATTAACTTATCCGGGAGATAAAAATGTTATAAATCAAACTAAAGCGTATTTAACAGATTTATGGCCAGAAGTAGAGTTTGTAGAAGAGTTTATTAGAGCGACAACTCAAACGGTAAAACCACCTGCTGACCCTTTAACAACTGAAAATCCATTAACTGATATTCAACGAGTATCGTTAGACGCTATAGAATTTCCAATTAGTAATGCGGTTTATGATAACAAGGAAGAAATTAAATATTTTTATGAAATATTTGAAAGAATATTTTTAACATCAAATTATTCAGGTTTATTAAGAAGTAATGGTAACACCCAAGACCAAGATAAAGTAACAGATGTTATTGCTGAGGCGGAAAGTATTAATATTATTCAAAGTTTATCTAATGATAATCCTTTTATTATTAAAAAATTAAAAGAGTTTGGGGTTAATGCCGGAAATTTTGAGATATTAATGAGACATATATCTAATGATGGTACAGGTGAAAGTTGGCAAAATTTTATTAGAGGTATTTTTAATACATCTTACATTAAAAACAAAGTTAATAATTCAAGTTTTGAATTTTTAAGTCAAAACTTATTGAATGAAAATAAATCACAACCATTGGTTTCGTTACCTGGTGAAAATAATGTTGTTAATTTTATATCAAATTCAACATCAAGTAATATTTTTAATTTAACTGATACATACCCATTTACAAATTTTACTTGGGTTAAAAATGAATTGGCTAATGGTAATTCAATTTCTGATATTAAATCATCATATAATACAGCAAAAGTATTAACATATAATACTAATAAGAAAATTATATCTAATTTTTTAGATATTACTAATAATAATGATAGAAGACCATTTACTAATTTCTTATTTAATAATATAAAATCACCAATTTATTATTTTGACTTAAAATTATTTTATGAAAATAGAAGTTTTGACTCACAATTACCGACAGAAGGTAATTTAAGATATAATGACTATTCAGGGTTAGTTACGAGTAATCAAACCGTTTCAATGTTTAACACACCATATTTTGTTAATTCAATACAAGAAGGTGTAAAGAATTTTAGAAATGGTGACGAATATCCATTCGTTGCATCGGCATATCTGTTTTTAAATAGTTTACCATTATCTACACTTAGAGAAAAATATAAAACTTATTCGTCAAATTCAGTAACTGATTTAGATTATATTTTTGCTACACTTAAGAAATTTGGAGCGGTTCATAAGTTACCATACGCTTGGATATTAAAAATTGGTTCTGTTTGGAGTAGATATAAAAATTTTGTTGAAACTGGTAAAGATATTTTAGACACATCATGGTCAGGATTTAGTTATGTTCATAACTATGACCCGGTAACAAATTCACCAACAAGAAACTATAATTTGATAATAAATGGGGCTCAAATGGATATTGTGTTAGAAAAAAACACAACATTAGGTGCTGAAACATCTTCATTAATTAATACAGGTTTTTATCCATTATTAATTAATGACTTTAATGTTTTTTATCAAGGATTCCAAATATATTCAGGTTATACTGATTCGGACATTCAAAATGGATTTACTTCAGGAGTTACATTAAATTATGTGCCTGAAGCAATAATTAATATGCCTGAAGGGTTTGACCCAAATAATCCAAAAAGAGATTTGAGAGTTATTCCTTGGTCAGTTTACATTACAACATTAGATAACATTTCGTCATATATTGTACCATCACAAGGTGCGTTAATAAATCAGACAAGTAATGAGTGTATAACTGAAGAAACTAATCAATTGAAATATGAAATCACCGGTAATACTGCAATGTATAATGGTTCGGTTAGAATGTTTTGGGTTGCACCTAATTATGGGTATTTTGATATTAATAAAGTTGTTAAGCCAACACCTATAAAATATTTAAAACAAGTTTTTAACATTACGGGTGATACCAAACAAGAAAATTTCTCAATTAATGGTAAACAAGACCAATATTCCGAAATAAGTGAAATGTTTTCAGTTTTTGAAAAAGAAGTTTTAGATAGTTTTGAATCGGAATTTTTAAATTTTTCAAAATCTATATATGATTTTGATGATGAGTTTATATCAAATAGTGATACCGAAACAACCAAATCATTTAAAAATTTCCAAATGTTGATGAGAAGTTTAATGAGAATTCCAAAAGTAGGTGGTACTAACATTAATACTGAATTAGTTTCTGCGGTACAAGATTCGCAGCTAAGTGTTTTAACAAATATTTTACAATCATTTTTAAGTTACGATGTTGTTTTCAAATATGGTAATCCGGCAAACTTTGATAAGAGATTATTTTACACTTTTTCAAATAGATTACTTGCTGACCCATATACATGGAGTAAGTATTCATTTCAAACACCAACACCATTACCAACATCAGGTGGAACGGTAACGTTATCACAATCTATAACAAATTATCCTAATGAATGGAAAGCGTTACAAGTATATGTTGGTTTTTCCGAAATACCTCAATTACAATATACAAATGATGGTTCATATATAACCGATTTCTTTGTTGATTGTAATATAGATTTTAGTGTGGATAATATTAAAATATTTGCACCAATTATTAAAATATACGCAACACAAAAATTAAATGATAGTACTTTGAATTATAATAAATTTGTTACTTTAATGAATGAATACATAACTAGTACAGATAATTTTCAAAATATCATTATTAATAAATTAATGCCTAAATTACGTAAACAATTACCTGATGTTGGGAGTACACCTGATGCTGCACTTGCAACTGCATTAGAAGGTCCTCAAACAAAATTAGAATATTGGGAGGCGTTTAAAGCGTTAAACGATAAATGGATTTCAGGTAATGACTTTAAAACTAAAACACTTTTTGAAGATGTTTTATTAATGGATAGAGCAAACAGAAACATTGGGGATAAAGTATTAGTTGATGTTAATAAATTAAAATTTAGATTAACAGATATAAACCCTAAAACAAGTATGTTGACTTTTGTTCAAACAATTTTAGTTGAAAATAATTTTGTTGTTATGAACATACCTTCATACGTTAACTTTTATAATGTACAAGATGCGGTCAAAAATCCTGTTCCAAAACCGGAAGGGTCTCTTGAATTTGCTAATACAATGTTTGGTACATTTTTAAATGTTGATTATAGAAATTCTTCAGCTAAAATGGTTTGTTTTTATGCCGGTAAACCAAGTGAGCAACCGGATTTTAAAAATAATGCTAATGTAAGATTTAAAGGTGATTCTTTTGATTTAAGACGTGCTAGTGATAACCCATTAATTGAAGACCAAATAGGTAAACAAGATTGGGATAAATCTAATAAAGTTGTTGGTTTTAATGTTGATGTTGGCCCACAAAGTCAATCAATTTTTCATGGATTTCAAATAGACCAAAGTGCCGGACAAGCAACCGCAGAATCGTTACAACAAACAGATGAGTTAGTTAAACAATCTTCAGGTAAATCATCGGGAACTCAAAATATTTCATTATATAATTTATATAAAAATAGAAGTTATGCTTGTACTGTGTCAATGATGGGTAACGCTATGATTCAACCAACTATGTATTTTAATTTGAGACACGTACCAATGTTTAGTGGGGCTTACATGATTCAAGAAGTTAATCATAGTATTGGGCCTGGCACGTTTGAAACAATATTTAAGGGAATCAGACAATCTGTGTCAAATTTACCTGAAATAGATAGTTACATACAAACTTTAAAAACTAATTTATTAACTTCAATTATTGAGAAAAATAAACAAGACAAACAAGCGGCAATTAAAGAAAGTGGTACTAAACAAGATAATGTTATTAGTCAAACTAATAATACTGTTAAAGACGCGGTAGACAAACCAGCAAACAGTTCAACAGATTACCCAAGTTGTACACCAATAAGTAATTATGGAAAATATGATAAAGTTGATTCTCCAACAACAACTAAATCTAAATATAAAGACTCTATTAGTACAATTATTACTCAAACCGCTGACCAAAAATTAAGGTATTTAGTGTTTGCAACAATTTATTTGGGGTCATCAAATGGAACTGAATTGGAAACAAAAGAAAACAACTATTCAGGTGTTGATTTATTACAAAATTGGGGTCAAACAGGTGTTTCTTATTTTAATCCACAATTTTATTGTAATTCAAGTAATGTACCATATGCGATTTTTTCAGATTTGTCTAAACATGTTGAATTTTTAATTGCGAGATTTAGTGGTAAAATTAGTTTATTACCTGATATAACCGCAAAAGAAATTGTTAAATTTTATACATTATATTTCTCGGCAAATCAAAAAAATATTGATGTTTATAACAAATTGGTTCAAGATAATCCTAGTCAATTAAGTCAAATGGAAACTAGTGTTCAAAAATCTATTGATTTATTTAAAACCGGTAGTGGAAATGTAAGTGGTACTCCACCACCTAATACACCACCAAAAGCCACAACTGATGAAGAAATTTTTGCAAATAGTAAAAAATTTAGTAAAGCGACTATAGAAAATATTGACATATATAATAGTCAACTTAGGGGTGATTTTGTTATTGATTATGAAGATGAATTATTAACACAAAACTATCCTGCTAAATTATATATTGTGGGAGGTATTGATAAAGTAGAAATTGGTAGTTTTACCATAGAACCAGACAAAAATAAAAATATTGGTGCATTTGTTTCAGTTCCTAACATTAGAGCAATTTTAGAGGAAGCTCGAAATGATAAGGAATATACATTTACTTTGGTTGTAAAAGTTAATGCTTTTCCAAATATTAGTTATTCATTTCAATATGTTTTCACACCAATAAAATGTCCTGATGAGGATTTTGGAGCTCGTAAAGTGATTGAAGTCAATTTGTGGAAAAAAGTTAAGGATAATATTTGTTGTAAATGTTATAGTCAACCATATACAGGTTCTGAAATTATTTGGGATAGTAAACCATGTTCTAGAAACGGAACAACATGTTAAATTAAGTTTTTTCAAAATAAAAGATATTTATAAATAAAAGATTATGGACACAAAATTAATATTAGACAACTATTTAGGTAAAAATACCAGAAGTACCGAAAAAGATTTGGGGGATGGTTCTAAACAAGTATGTGATTTAGACACTGGAGATTGTTATACTATCAGAATGAAAGATGGTTTAATTGAAAGAGTTGATAACACATTAAACAAAAATAAAAAAATTCAAGTTGAAACTTTAACAGGTGTAAAACAACTATTAAACGGTTAATAACATGAAAAAAATAGACAATCAAATTTTAGAGGAAATTGCTAGATATAATTCTATCAATCAATATATTGTTGAACAAGATGCTACGTTACCTCCTCCACCTGGTGAAGTTGACCCAAACGCAGCTCCGGCTCCTGATGCAGGATTAGCTCCTGAAACGGCTCCACCGGCAGACCCAAATGCTGCGATTGCCCCACCGGCTCCGGCAGGACCTCAACCGGTTGATGTTGCGACTGACCCGGATGTGGAAAAAATTGGTGATGATGAAAAATCAGAATCAAAAACGGAAGAAATGGATATTACTGATTTAGTAAAATCACAGAAAAAAGTTGAAGAGAAACAAGAAGAGTATTTTAATAACTTATTCCAACATTTAGATAATTTAGAAACTAAATTAGGTGAAATGGATGGTATCATGACTAAATTAAATGATTTAGAAGCTAAAGTTGAAAAATACAGAGAAAAAACTCCTCAAGAAAAATTAGAATTAAGAACATTAGATTCAGGTCCTTTCAATCAAAAATTAAGTCAATTCTTTGATGATAAAGAGGAGGATATGGAAAAAACAGGAAAAAATGAATATGTTTTAACTCAAGACGAAGTTGAAGATTATTCACCAAATGAGATTAAAAAAACCTTCAGAAATTTTGAAGACGAAGTAAATCCATTTAGACAAGTAAGATAATTTTAACGGTCTTCGGACCGTTTTTTTTACAAAACAATTTGACAAACACACGGCTGACACTTATACTTTAATAAACCTTTAAATATTTTAAACACTATGGCGACAAATTCATTAGACGCAGTTTTGGCTCAATACGAGCAATCAAAACAAGGTAGTTCTTCTTCTACCTCAAAATTTACACAAGAAGAGAGAATGAAAAAATACTTCGCGGCAATCCTTCAAGACAAGGAAACTCAAGGGCAACGAAGATTAAGAATCTTACCAACTACAGATGGTTCAACCCCATTTAAAGAAGTTTGGTATCACGAGATTCAAGTAGATGGAAAATTCCAAAAATTTTATGACCCGGGAAAAAACGACAACGAACGTTCACCTTTAAATGAGGTTTACGAAGAACTTCGTTCAACCGGAAAAGAATCTGACAAAGAGTTAGCTAAAAATTATTTATCACGTAAATTTTACATTGTGAAAGTTATTGATAGAGATAACGAGGCAGACGGTGTTAAATTTTGGAGATTTAAACACAACTACAAAAATGAAGGAATTTTAGATAAAATTATTCCTATTTGGAGAAATAAAGGTGATATTACTGACCCGGTAACAGGTAGAGATATCATTTTAGAATTGACTAAAGCTAAAACTCCAAAAGGTGCATTTTACACAGTAATCCAAACAGTTATGTATGATGACGCGGCTCCTGTTCATGAGGACAAAGCAACTGCTGACGGATGGGTTAACGATGAGTTATCTTGGGAAGATGTTTACTCTAAAAAACCTGTTGAGTATTTAGAAGCTATCGCAAGAGGTGAGACTCCAAAATGGAACTCTGATAAAGGTGGTTACGATTATGGTAACTCTGATTCTGATGAGATGTCATTTGGTGGTTCTAAACCATCTGCTCCGATTGACCCACAAGCGGGTGATGAACCGGAAGATGATATGCCTTTCTAATCAAAAAAAAAATATAGACATATTACTTGGACACTAGGTCTTACTTGGTGTCCAACTTGTCTAAAAAAACTAAAAAAATTAAATTAATTAGAGATATGGCAATTAAAAAACATGATTTCAAGTCCATTAAGGACAAATTCTCTACATCTGCAAAATACAAACCACAAAGGTTCTTTGATTTAGGTCCTGACTTTTTGGATGCTGTTGGTATTCCGGGTCCGGCTATTGGACATTTAAATATGTTCTTGGGTCATTCCGATACAGGTAAAACCACAGCTTTAGTTAAATGTGCGGTTGATGCTCAGAAAAAACAAATATTACCTGTATTCATTATTACGGAACAAAAATGGTCGTTTGAACATGCTAAACTTATGGGTTTTGAGTGTGAAGAAATGGTTGATGAAGAAACAGGTGAATTAGAATGGGACGGGTTCTACATCTTCAATAATAACTTCAGTTATATTGAACAAATTAC
>Ga0208600_1000097_pt1 | contig 11447 bp, 26 predicted proteins | sample LakMenEpi08Oct12_FD_150681 | JGI IMG/M metagenome (GOLD analysis project Ga0208600, IMG submission 150681) | Freshwater microbial communities from Lake Mendota, WI - 08OCT2012 deep hole epilimnion (SPAdes) | ecosystem: Environmental > Aquatic > Freshwater > Lake > Epilimnion/Euphotic zone ... | reverse complement strand
ATTAACAACTAAACCTTCTTTATCACCAGCAAAGTCATATACTGTTAATGGCTGTGTGTTAGACACCTGTGGTTGCATTGTTTGGTAACCATTGTATACACTCTTGTGTTGGTCTAAAATATCTGACTTTTCAGCTGCAGATAATTGACCTAATCCAAAATATCCTCTCATAATTTTTTTATTTATAAATACCTACAAAAACTCAATTTTTGTTTGACTATCATAAAACTTAGATTTATAATTATATCAAACATGGAGAGTTCTCATTTTTTTGATAGTATCTTGGTACTTTACTTTCGCCGAACTTTGGACTCTTCTGTTTTTTCTTATCACTTTAAAAATATAAAATGAATATTGAAGATTACGACATTGATGAAATAGCTGAAGGAGCCATCAAACTTGATGGATTAGATGAAGCAATACTTGGAGTTGTTGAAGAATTTGGTAATGGACCAAGAATTTTATATTCAAAACATAAAATTTTAACTATTTTATGTGAACGAGACGGAATGACATGGTCTGAATCCGAAGAGTTTTATGACTACAATATTTTGGGTCTTTATGCTGGTGAACAAAATCCAATTTTTTTAATTACAGAATAATTCGTACCTTTGGCGTATGAATATATTTTTCCTCGATTATGATGTAAAAAAGTGTGCTCAATATCATGTTGATAAACATGTTGTTAAAATGATATTGGAAACTGCACAACTTTTATGCGGTGTTCATCATGTAACCGCACATGATACCGCACATGATACCGCACATGATACCGCACATGTACCGTACAAGTTATCACACAAAAACCATCCATGTTCTATTTGGGCTCGTGAGAGTTTATCCAACTATCTTTATTTATGTGAATTAGGTTTGGAGTTGTGTAATGAATATACCTACCGATACGGTAAACGACATAAATCTCAAGATGTTATTGAATGGTGTTTGGTTAATAAACCAAACATACCTGATATTGGTTTTACTGAACCGGCAAAGGCAATGCCTGACGAATTTAAAGTAAAATCAATTGTTCAATCATATAGGAATTATTATATGGGAGCAAAATCAGGATTTGCTGTTTGGAAAGGTAGAGAAAAACCTTTGTGGTTTGAGGAAAAAGTGTTAGATTTGTGTTATGAATAAGAAACCTTGTAAAGAGTGTCCTTGGGTTATTAAAAATAACCATAATAATACGATTATTAATTTCTCAAAAAAAACAAACAAATCTCACAATTGTCATATGACTGAAGGTGGTGGGACAAATCTTTGGGATGTTAAAGAAAAAACAAAGTGTCAGGGTAGAAAAGAATATGAAAAATTATTTGTCTAATTAAAATAAAAGACCTATATTTTTCAGGAATTAAACGAATAATATGAAAAAATTAATCTTATTGAGAGGATTACCAGGATCAGGAAAATCAACATTTGCCAAATCAATATCAAATGAATCAACAGGACATATTGAATCGGATATGTTTTTCGTAAAAGATGGTGAATATAAATTTGATGGTTCAAAAATAAAAGATGCCCATAACTGGTGTCAGGATGTTGTTGAACATTGGATGAATTTTAACGACTTTGAAACAATTATTGTATCAAACACATTCACCCAAGAATGGGAAATGAAACCATATATGGATATGGCGAAAGAGTGGGAATATCAGGTTTTCAGTATTATTGTGGAAAACCGACATGGTGGAGTGAATCAACACGGAGTACCAGATGAAAAACTCCAACAAATGAATGATAGATTCGAAATAAAAATAAAATAAAAAACATATGCAAACACTTACATTCAACACAACAACAAAACAAGTTCAACTATTAGATGGACCAAGAGGATCTTCAACCGTATTAGAAACTTTTGATAACGTATCAACAGTCAAAGTTAATGTAGCCCATTATGAAATCATGCAAAAAATGGATGAAAATGCTATTTCAGCAATTCCTGTCATGAGGGTTCCTATTTCAAACACAAACATGTTAATCATTAAGTAAAAAATGTAAAAAAATCCTCATCTTAATCGGTGGGGATTTTTTTATTTCAAAAAAATTACTATCTTTGTGTTATGAATGAATTTTTACTAACATTGAATCAGTATTATGAGGATGGTTTGTTATATAAACAAACACATCCGACATTACCATTAACCATATGGAATTATACTCCTAATACGCAATATTCTAACCTTTGGGATGATATAACCACCCAATGTCGTGGATTGGTAACAGATAATGATGGTAATGTGGTTGCAAGACCATTTAAAAAATTCTTTAATATCGAGGAGGATAAACACACTCCAACTACAGAGTTTGAGGTTCATGAGAAAATGGATGGTTCTTTGGGGGTACTATTCAACTACGAAGGTGAATGGATACTTTCAACTCGCGGTTCATTTACATCAGAACAATCTATAAAAGGTCGTAAATTACTTGAAAAATATGACTATAATAAATTACATCCTGGCTACACTTATCTCTTTGAGATAATTTATTCTGAGAACAGAATAGTGTGTAGATACGATTTTGAGGATTTGATTTTACTTGGAATGATACACACCAAAAGTGGTTATGAGGTTAATATACATTCAGATAATAGTGATGATATTAGGTTCAAAAATCTATTGAATAACATTGGTATAAATATCGTTAAAAGATATGATGGAATTAAAGATTATACATCATTGAAATCTTTAGTCGATAATAATGCCGAAGGATTTGTTGTTCGTTTCTCAAATGGAGACCGAATGAAAATCAAAGGTGAAGAATACATACGTCTCCATAGAATAATGACAAACATATCCACAACTGGTATATGGGAAATGTTGTTAAATGGTGATAATGTAAATGAATTATTAAAAGATGTTCCTGATGAATTTTATCAAAAAATAAAGAATTATGCGAATGAATTAAAGTATGCTCACTATCAAATCTCGGAACAATGTGGTAAATCTCACTATTATTTCCGTTATGGAAAATATACTGATAGAGAAGTGGAACCAACAAAGAAAGAGTATGCGGAGCATGTAATGAAACACTCACATCCAAACCTTCGTAGTGTTATGTTTGCAATGTGGGATGGAAAACCATACGACAAAATAATATGGAATATACTTAAACCTGAATTTAAAAAACTTTAACCATGGAAAAGAAACTACAAGAAATCTATGAAAAGAACATAAGTAACAACTTTATGTTAGATAAAGATGGTGTGATAAAATCTATGGAAGAGTCGTATGAATTGGGGTGTAAAGAAGTATTAGATTGGTTATCAAAGATGGACTATTTATCCGATAACATAACTTACATTATTGAGGAATGGAATAATATAAAGAAAAAATCATGACAAACGAAGAATTAGTAGAAGAAACATTAATTGAAGCTCATAAATTGGGATTAACAATTAAAGTATTTGAAATAGTTAACTCTTTATCCAAAGAACATAATGGTAGTCGAGCTGACATATATGATATAGCATTAAAAATTGCAAAAAATAATGAAAAATTGGTTTATAGCACAGAATAGTTTCATATCTTTTAAAGGTAGAATTTGGTTTATACCTTGTATTAGTATTTGGTATGATAAACACACTTTCTTAGAGACAGGTGTAACAACACCAGCATTTGGTTTACAATTTGCTTGGTTGAGATGGACCTACGGATTTATGATACAAAAAGAATATTAATTATGGAATTATGAACTTTAAAACAAGGAAATTAATAAAATATGAAGACCTCAATTCAGGTGGGTCTTTGTTTGGCGGACAATTATTAAAATGGATTGACGAAGAAGCATCAATCTATACCATGTGTCAGTTAGAAACAAATAAAATTGTTACCAAATTGGTATCGGAAATTAACTTTATGAAACCAGCATATCTTAACGATATTATTGAAATTGGTGTTGATGTGGTTTCATTTGGTAGAACTTCGGTTATTTTAGAGGTTGTCGCCAGAATAAAAGATACCAAAAATGAAATATTAAAAATAGATAAAATGGTATTTGTTAGTATTGATGAAAATGGTCAACCAGTTCCTCATGGAAAAACAATAAAAAAAATATGAAATTTAGAATAGTGGAAATAATTCATTGTGTTAATGAATTAAAAAATGATAACGGGAGATCTGAAGTTGAATATATTATCCAAAAAAAGAATTTTTGGGGTGAATGGATTGAGATTGTTCAGAAAGAGGTAGAATCTAAAAGAATATCACATAAAACATACTCAGATGCTGAATCATATTTGATGTCAGAGTATATGGGACATGGAATGTGTGAACATATAGGGAATGAATATGAATATACACCATACACTTATTATGTATAAAACGAGAATACGGAGGTAACAAATGATTAAACCAGAACAAACAATAGTAACAATATCACATTATGGTAGAAAGTTCACAGCAGAATTATCATGCGATGTGAGTTTAGGAGAACTTTGTGATGCTTTAAAAGGCTTATTAAAAGCGGCAGGGTATGCAGATGCAACAGTTAACGAACATATTAAAGGTGAATATGACGAGGTTTTTACACCATATGTATCTGATGACTTTCAAATTGGTCCTGATGGTGCTTATGAATATACTGAAGATGAGATGAAAGAATTTTCAGATTGGGACGCCACACTTAACGATGGATTAGAAAATGAATAAAGAAACAATCGTTTTAATGTTGTTTATCATTTGTTATGTGTATGTAAATTAATTTTTATACCTTTGAAAAAAAAATATTATGACAACAAGAGAAATTTATTTTAAGAACTTAGTTTTTTGTGATTTACCAATGGGTTTGGTTGGATACACTTATAAAGATAAAAATGGTGTGGTACAAATTGGTAGAAATGTTCCTTTGGAACTACGAACAGATGAAATAACTGTTGAAAAATCACTTAATATAATGAAAGAGATTGAAAAGAGTGATGGGTTTATGTTTTGGAACAACTCTCCAGAAGGTGAAGATTTTTTTAAGAATAATTGGGGTGTAATTGGTAAATCACTTTCGAGAATGGTTTTAAATCAAAAATAACATAAAAATTAATTTATTACACATAACGTCCGATGATAAACAATCGTTTTAATGTTGTTTATCATTTGTTATATTTAGTATCAAAAAATTTATACATATGAAAAAAGAAATTGAATGGTTTGAAGAAGATGGTTGTCTTGGCGGACAACGTGGTTTAGTTTTTGATTTAGAAACAAAACTCATTACTAAATGGAATGGAGTTGTTGAAGAATTATCTAAACATAATATAGATGATGTTAGATGGGTTATTGATATGAATGTTAAATCAATAAATGAGAGGATTGGTAATATTCATTCCAAACTAAATCAAAAAGAAACTAAACATATAAAGATTGATGGTGGTTATAAAATATCCGAACCATTGAACGAAAATAAAATAGTTAAATACGAAGGTAAGTTGAATGAATTAACATCTGAACTCAAGTGGTTTAATTCAATTTCTATAAAACCATAAAATTTTTGATATTGAATATAACTATCGCATACCCGATATTCATATCGTATATGCAACCAATGGGTGTGGCATAAACATAATTAAAAATGAATAAAGAATAACATGAAATCAACAGAATTAAGAATTGGGAATTATGTATTTGATAATTTAGGTGGTATACTTGAAATTAAAGGTGTAAGTATGGAATCAGATTTATCCCATATTAAAGGTATACCACTAACTGATGAATGGTTTACCAAATTTAGATTTTATATAGATGGTGAATATTGGTGTAGAGGAATATACGATTATAAGTTCTGTTTCAGATATAGGGATTGGGCTAAAAACTGGTCTTTCTATCAAGAATATACAGATAGTGCTAACCCAAAAGATGATGGGATAAAATATCCAATTTCATTTGATATAAAGTACGTCCACCAGTTGCAGAACTTATGGTTTGCGTTATTACATTACGAAATAACAGATACAAAAGATTAATTATGAATAAAGAACAAGAAGAATTATTGGATGTTGCTTATGAGAATTATTCAAAGGAATATGAAAAAGATAATTCTATTGGGATGTGTCTTTTAGTTAAACGACTGGATGGTAAATCAACCTACCGAAAACCCAACAAAGAAATGTTTGTTGATTTATGTACTTACGATAAAACATTCTCTGAAAAGTGGGGGTTAAAGATTGAGGAACGAGAGTTAGATATGATGGAAAGATGGAAGATAGCCGACCTAACACCTAATATGGAAGAATTTGATTTTGCTAATTATATGTGCGACAAACACAATGTACCAACCAAACTAATCACAATAACATACAACGATAAAACAATAGAAAGTTATGAATAAAGAACAACAAGAATTATTGGATGAGGCATATAAAAATTATTCAATCGTTGCCGGAATGTCTACTCAAGTAGAATCTCTTAAAAAAGAAGAATTCATCAACAAGTGTAAAACCGATACAGAGTTCTCTGAAAGGTGGGGATTAAAGATTGAGGAACGAGAGTTGAGCAGAGATGAAAGATGTGATGAATATATTAAAAGACACCCTAAAGAAACAAATGATGGTATATTAAACTATAAATGGATTGGTGATAATCTATGTACACACGAAGATTATGATAAATGGAATATCCCAACCAAACTAATCACAATAACATACAACGATAAAACAATAGAAAGTTATGAATAAACCGATTATATTTTGTGGGGTTACTAATATGGATGGAACTCCCGCAAAAAAAACAAAAGAAGAATCTGACGAATTTGTAAAGATAATGTCTAATAATGGTGAGTATGATGTGATATACGATGAAACAAATACTATACCAAATATAATGAAGTCATTTATTAATAAAATACCAGAAACAACTAACAATAGAAAGTTATGAATAAAGAACAACAAGAATTATTGGATGAGGTTTATGTGAATTACACAAAAGCATTAATAGGTTCTATTACTTTCTCGGAAAGAGAAAAACATTTCAAATCAAATGGACTAGAATTTAACTCAGGTTATCCAAATTATATTCATCATACACAAGAAGAATTCATCAACAAATGTAAAACCGATACAGAGTTTTCTGAAAGGTGGGGATTAAAGATTGAAGAACGAACAACATTGGAACAAGTAGATCAAACCAACCCAGTACTCAAAGGAAGTACAACACTATATCCACGAAAACTAATCACAATAACATACAACGATACTAAATTAGAAAGTTATGAATAAAAGAAGAGACCAAATAGAATCACTATTAAATATGGAAGACCCAATAACAAAACAAAATTGGATGGGTTGGGATAAAGGAGACTGTTCAGAAGTAGGGTTGTGCGAAATCCTATTAGCACAACTTATCAGAGAACATAAACAAGAGAATGGTGAGTGGTATGATACCGATTACGATAAAATAAAATTAAGATATGAATAATTTAGATAAACGATACACAGATTTATTACAGGACATTTTAGATAATGGTACCCGTAAAATGGATCGTACAGGAACTGGAACCATTTCAGTATTCGGTAGACAAATCCGTCACGATATGAAAACAGGATTTCCTTTACTTACAACTAAAAAATTACATTTTAAATCAATAGTAACGGAATTGTTATGGTTTTTGAGAGGTGATACAAATATTAAGTACTTAGTTGATAATGGTTGTAATATTTGGAATGGTGATGCTTATAAGAATTATGAAAAATCTATAATTCAATCTCATAAGGAAAACGGATTAGAGGGATTTGAATATCTCAATAAAGAAAGTTTTATAGAACGAATCGAAATCGATAATGAGTTTGCTAAAAAGTGGGGTGATTTAGGTCCAATTTATGGTAAGCAATGGAGAAAGTGGGAGTGTAATTACACTACAGACGGGGCTGATTATAATTCTTATAATGATTGGAATGAAATAGACCAAATCGCAAACTCAATCAATCTACTTAAAACAGACCCAGATTCAAGACGTAATAGAGTTAATGCTTGGAACGTTGGTGAATTAGACCAAATGGTTCTTCCTCCTTGTCATACTGATTTTCAATTTTTTACAAGAGAGTTGAGTATGGAAGAGAGGCTTAAGTTATGTAATATAGATATTGATATGGATATTGATGAAGCTATTAAAAGAGATGATAGAGACATTATAAAGAAATACCTAGACTATACTAATACTCCAACCAGAGCAATCTCTTTAATGTGGAATCAGCGTTCAGTAGATACATTTTTAGGTTTACCATTCAACATTGCTTCTTATGGATTATTACTTGAAATCATTGCTAAAGAAGTTAATATGGTACCTGATGAATTGATTGGTAACTTAGGTGATACTCATTTATATTCAAATCATGTTGAGCAAGCTAAAGAACAAATAACAAGAGAATCATATTCATTACCAACCATAACATTACCATCATCATTACAACCTAATAGTGGTAACTGGGATAAATTAGTATTTGAAGATTTTTATTTAAATGATTATCAATCGCACCCATCAATTAAAGCACCATTATCAAATTAAAATATATTATGGATAAAATAAAAGAAAATAATATCAAATACTCACCAGAAGAAAGGTTAGAGTTGTTAAAAATTGCAATGGGTAAAAATGGATATGAAATGGCAATAAAAGATTTGGCACCTCTTGAAGGAGGTTTAAGCGAATATTATGAAATATATAAAATACCCTACTATAAAAAATGAAATTAAATTCAAATATTCCATCCTTTAAAGGATTTGTTAAAAAATCTTATTTTACTAAAAATGAAGAAGACGCAAACGATTATTATGGTGTTTACATTTTCGGTATTCAATCTTGTGGTGGTCAAATACTTACTTTTCACGTTATGACTGATACTGGTATGTTAAGAAGTAGGGTACCATTATCCGAAATCTACACAAAAATTCCAACCAATGATATCCCCTTCAATTTTAAACAATTGTGGGATTGTTTTAGTGAGAACGTTTCTGTAATTGAATATGATTTTTTAGCATTTCACAGGGCTCAGATAGTATTAAGAGACGGGACAAAAGTTTGGGGGACATATATGTTTACTGTCGATTGGTATAATAACCCATATAGCGATGAACCATCTGATTATAAATGTGGACATATATTTGAGTCAGATGAGGGGTATTTATTATGTCAACCAAACAATAGACTTTTTTGGAGGGATAGTAATTGGGTTACCAAATCACTTCCTGAAGATTTAAAACAATTTAAAGTTGATACAGAGTCAATATCGGTTGAAAACCAATCTGATAGATGGGTGACTGAAGATAGTAATTCATTTTACTACGATATCAAAGAAAAATAATGATTAGAATTTTAACTTTATTAATATTACTTATGATGGGCTCGTGTAAAAAAGACGAGTTCATCCCTAGTAATACCATCACAACACCTAAAGTTATTGAAATAAAAAAGGAGGGAAAAGTCCCTCCAAAAAAAAGAAAATTTAAGTTATTTAAAAGAAAGAGATATAAAACTTTAAAATACTACTCGAAAACTTCTTAATCAAATGATTAACTTTATCTATTTCAATTTCAAACCCTTCAGATTTCATATATTTTAAGACTCCTTGAATCATTTTATTTTTGGCTTCATCCGCCATTTCTAAAACTTCTTGAAAATCTTCATTATCTTCTTGATTTTCACCATAATATCTATCAATCCATTCTCTACCTGAATATAAAAATGGTTGGGATTGAAACATATTAACAGGTCCGGCCTCTCTTAATTTATTTAAAAACTTTCTTAAAAATCTCCAATCAAAGTTATTAAATATTTCAGGATTCTTATTGAAAAAATCGTATTCGGAGGTGCTACCTGCTTGTTCTTCAAGAGTTTCTTGGGCAATTTTAACCCAACTGTCCGTAATTGATATTAAACCTAATGTACTATCATTATCCCAATTAACATTAATAATCTCACTATTATCTTCAAAAGGGTCTCTAACGACACTTCTAACGGTTCCTGTTGTCATAGGAGGTACTGAAGTCTCACCATCCATATGAAGACACATGATTCTATCACCTTTAACTAATTTTGGATTTAACTCTTTCTTTGATTTACTCATAACAATAAATATCTTTAGTATATTTATAATTATATGGATTTTTTAATTAACGAATCTCAACTGAGAATTATTTTACAAGAACAAGACCAATCAAAGATGAGTGATTACATGAAAGAATTGTATTCATTTACAAGTAATCTTGTTAACAAGGCGAAAAAGACTTATGGTTTGAACCTAAAGTTACTTTTAACTTGGGGATCGTCTGTTGGTGGTTTAGTTATGCCACTAAATAACTTTATAAGAACAGGAAGATTTGAATTAACAGATGACCAAGCGACTTTAATCTTAATTGGCGTTGCATGTACATATTTCTACGATAACGTAAAAACTCTTAAAACAATTTTAACCAAAATTAAAGAAGAAGGTTTAGAAGATACATTTAAAGAAGTTTTAATTAAATCAAGAAATTTAAGAGATTCATTTTTTAATTTTATGAAATCTGCCAATGTTACTTTAGGGTCAACATTAGAATTAGTGACGTATTCGTTTTTAATTCCAATTATCACAGATATTCAATCCGCAATCACGGAAGGTAGTGATATACAAACAACCGCAATGACAATTGCAAAAAGATTAGTTGCCTCAGGAGTTGTACTTACTGGCCAAATTGCTCTAACCGAAACAATCAAAAAAATTATTAAGAAATTTCAATAAACATTTCAGGTATAAATTCATATATGGTACTATTACCATCTACAAGAACTTCCATACCATCTATTTTATCTATCCAATATTGGGCGTTAATATAAACTTCAATGTCTTGTATTTTTATACTTGGTTCCAAAACACGATAAATTATGTCTTGTAATCCATCTCTAAATCTACTTGAATCCTGAAGTTTTTCATTAAAAACCTCACCAAAACTATCAAACATCTTTTGATTTATACGTACAGGAGCATTATTATATTCAATTCTACCAATATCATATTTTAGATAAAAATCAATGTACTGATGAGAATCCATTAAATAAAATTTATTTCTTTCAGTATTACGAAAAAATAAAATTTTTACACTAACATATGAAACATCTTTATCGTTAGACAATGTTATTTGTTTTACATTCTCATTTAACGAACGAATGATTTCATCACAATCTTCATCATTTATATACACACCATTTTCAGGAATAGGTCTGCCTTCAACTAAAATGTTTTCTGTATAAGAAATACCTTCACCAATATATCTTGAGGCGTTTTCTATAATAACACCAATGTCATAACTGAATTTTTCTACAACAAAAGATTGACCTTTTTTTGGTAATAATACATTTACGGTAAATTTGATTGCCCAATCACTATCAGGTTCTACTGATATAAATTGATATTCAAAACCATCTTCAAAAAATGGTTGTGACATTAAAAATTTTTTAGCAAATGACGCAATTTTATTCATTAT
>Ga0208600_1000096_pt1 | contig 11512 bp, 20 predicted proteins | sample LakMenEpi08Oct12_FD_150681 | JGI IMG/M metagenome (GOLD analysis project Ga0208600, IMG submission 150681) | Freshwater microbial communities from Lake Mendota, WI - 08OCT2012 deep hole epilimnion (SPAdes) | ecosystem: Environmental > Aquatic > Freshwater > Lake > Epilimnion/Euphotic zone ... | reverse complement strand
TACGGAATAGGTCATTGGTTCGAGTCCAGTATTAACTACAACTAAGGAAGCAATACGAGAGTCCTGAATTGTACACAAAATATCCGTATTGACATCTCGGAAAGACGAGGACATAGTCAGGTGGCGTTATTGGAGTACGCATCGTAAATGAAGATTGCAGGTTCGAATCCTGTCCTGACTACAAAGGGGTAGAATATGAAAAAGGGCTTTTCCTGAAAGACGGCTAGCTAAGCCCGCGTCTACCCTCATTTACGGCCCATTCGTCTAAAAGTAAGGACAGTTGGTTTTCATCCAACAAATCTCGGAGCGTTACCGGGATGGGCTACAAACCTAATCCTTTGTGATAGGCTTTTATCCACTAAGAGATAAATTAAATAGTCAGGTGGCGGAATTGGTTAGACGCTGCTGTGGGGCGACACCACTGTATAAAAATAGCATAAGCTCCTATGATGAAGTACAAATCATAGGGTACAGGTTCAAATCCTGTCCTGACTACAAAAAAATTAAAAGTTATGAAAAAATTTGAAGATTTAGAATTTGATAAATTGTCTGATGAACCATATATGTCAGGTGTTCGTTCTCGAATGATGTTTGAAAACGGATTTGGAGTTAGTGTTGTGTCTCACACATATTCATATGGTGGAAAAGATGGTTTGTTCGAAATTGCAGTTTTAGACAAAGAAGGTAATCTAACATATGAAACTTCTGTTACAAGTGATGTGATTGGTTATTTAAATCCTGAAGAAGTTACAGAAGTTATGGAACAAGTCCAAAAGTTGTAAAAACAGGTCCATTGGTGTAGTGGCTAACATTCATCCCTGTCACGGATGAGCCGCGAGTTCGATTCTCGCATGGACCGCAAAAAAATTATTATATATGAAAAAATATCTTTTTACCTTTTTGGGTCTTTTTATGACCATCATTGGTGTTGTGTGTACTTATTTATTTTTTAAAAATGAATTTTCTTGGATGACCATAATTTATTGTTTGGGTTCAGTTATTTTATTGGGTCCCGCAACTGAAAAATGGACACAGTTTTTCAAAAACCTATTATAATTATTTTGGTCTTATAGCTCAGCAGGTTAGAGCAACGGTCTCATAAACCGTAGGTCTCTGGTTCGAACCCAGGTGGGACCACCACAAATGCTAAAAAAAAGAATGGTTATGAAAGTTTTGACAACTCTTGTAACCACCATTAATATTGTTTTACATATATATAAATAAAAAATTATGTCTATTACCGAAATCATCGCAGCATCGACCCCGTGTCTACTTATTGTTTTTATAATTTACAAATACTTTAAACACAAAGCGTAATTTTTATGATGTTTATTATATTTATTAAAATAAATAAACGTTCAAGAATTTAAAAATGAAACTTACGAAAGAACAAATTTTAGGAATTGTCAGACACGGACTTACTTTTATTGGTGGTATATTAATTACTAAAGGTTTAATTGACGAATCTACCGCAACAGAAATCATTGGTGGTATTATAACATTAGCAGGTACTATTTGGTCCATAATAGAGAAAAACAAATCATAATTTTTTCTAAATTTTTCAATTCATTAAAATGGACGGAATTTATCAATTAATTATTGCCTTCATATCGGGGGTATTGGGTCCCATATTACTTTTATATATCAAACATCTTTTGGATAAACAAAAGACAAAACCTGATATGGTTATGGACACATTACGAGTTAGTGAACTTGTAAATCAAAAAATAGAACATATAAAAGAAGAATTTGGTGCCGATAGAGTATGGGTTTCACAATTCCATAACGGAGGTAATTTTTATCCAACAGGTAGGTCTATGGCTAAGTTTTCAATAGTTTATGAAACTGTTGGACCCAATACAAATTCCGTCCAAACAAATTTTAAAAACATACCTGTAAATCTTTTTTCAAAATCAATTAACGAACTTTACAATAATAACGTAATTGAAGTTCCTGATTTTAAAGATGAGAAAATCGCAACGTTTGGTTTAAAATATGTTGCTGAGGAATCTAACTGTAAATCTTCTTATTTATTTGCCATTAAAACAATAGAAGAAAAATTCATTGGGGTTCTCTCTGTCGACTTTACCAAAAGAAAAACCAGATTGGACATTGAATCAATTAACCATTTACAAAATCACGCAACCGCAATAGGTGGAGTTCTGATGACGTATCTTCAACAATGATTAATTCTATATTTGAAAATATTATTGTTAATAAGTTAAAAAAAAACTTAATTAAGGAAGGTAAACTTGATATAGTTGTTAATGAAATATATCGAGATGTAATTTATCATTTCAAACAAGAAGAAAATTTTACTAAAAACTATTATGTAGAAAGAGGTGATGATTACGCCGAATTTGATGTGGTGTGTAAATTCATTTATGATGAAGATTTTAATCATCCATTTTCAATAAGTGCAGACGCTGAATTTGATATTATAGAAATTGAGATTACATATAGACCTCAAGACTTCCCTAAAGTAATGGTTGATTTTACAGCCGAATTAAAAGAAACATTAGTACATGAAGTGGAACATATCGGTCAAGATAATTTTGAGGATATGTACTACCCAAGTACTGAATACACCAACAACTTTGAATACCTGACAAACCCACATGAAATACCTGCATATGTAAAAGGGTTAATTTCAAGAGCAAGATTCAAAAGAGTATCACTCGATGATGCCATGGAAGAATGGTTCAGAGAAAATATTTTAAAATTTGACAATCCAAAAAAAGAATGGCCGAAAGTCAAAAAGATTTGGTTGGGATATGCCAATCAAATGAGAGGTAAAAACAAAGTAAAAAAATTCAAATAAAGTTTGATTCTATGGTATTGTTTTTTTATTTTTGACATAAATAAACAATTAAACAAATGAAAAGACTTTTTAAAAAAATCCACATCAAGTATCTAAAATTTATGAGAGATGGGTTAAATCAAAAAAAACCTGATGACTTAACTTCCTATGAACAAAAGGCTATGTCAATATTTAGAAAAATGTTAAGACATAAAGAATCTAAATTTACAATTGCTCCTTTATCTGGTAAAAAATATATTGTAAATCAAGAATTAGGTATATTCATTATGATTGAAGATTCTTTTTTAGAAATAACAAACCATATTTACCACTATGAAATAAAATTACAATATAGTAGCTCAACTAAATTGCACAAATTATTCAACACAAGAGTTGAAGAAGATGCCATTTCATACGAAAAAGAAATTAAATCTAATATTAAAATGTCCTTGGATACTATATTAACAAAAGTCTCAACAAAATAATGAGAGAGAATGAAATTTATTCAAGATTGATTGTTGTCACATCACAAATGAGAGTTCATAGTTTTTTAGGATTTATGTGTCTTGTTTTATTTATTGTGGAACAAGTTATGCTTTTTCTAAATTTTATTAACTTTAATTTTTTATATATTTTAACATCGTCTTCTTTTACTTTGGGATTTTTTGAAAATAAAAAACTATTTGAAAATTATGTAGAAGAATACGACAACCTACAAGAAGAACTAAAAGAATTATTTAACAAAAAATGAAAAAGTTAATTTACCTACTACCTTTATTTTTATTATTTTCTTGTGTCGAGGAAGATTTTAAATACAAAATAAAAGGAAAAATTTATTTACCAACATCAGGAACCAATCCTATGCATGATGCTATTTGGTATGCGGATTCCATATATTATAGAGAAGACACCTTAATTTATAAAAATAGTGATGGGAGCGAAACCAAAATAAATCCACCATATAAAGTTTATAAATTGAAATAAACAAAAACAAATGAAAACATATGAACAATTACCAATACCAAAAGATTCTGATTGGGATAGAAATACTTTATTAAGTAAATTACATTGGAGAATAAGATATTTTTTTACCGGTGTGAAAAACATTTTTAAATGGATGCCAACTATCTACCACGATAGAGATTGGGACGGCGACTTCATTTTAAAAATATTACAAAAGAAAATAGAGTTTCAAAGAAAAGAACTTGTAAGTGCTAATAGACATATGAATATCGATAGAGATAATAGAGATATGACTTTGGCTCTTAACTTACTTGAAAGAGTTAGAGAAGAACATTATCAATTAGAATGTATGGATTACTGGAACGATGATATAAGTTTTGAGGATGTCCCAAATAAACCTGATTCAAAATCTATTGAAATTAAAACAACTGATGAAAGATTTGACAATTATCTAAATAAATATCCTTCTTCAGTTCGCGTGGTTATTAAAAAACACGGAGTTATTGAAGATAAAAAAACTTTATGTTTAGAAGTATCTTACTATAATCATAATAAAGCAAATAAACTTCTTTTCCGAATTTTAGAGGAAAGATTACCCTATTGGTGGGATTAAAAAAAAAGTATATGGAAGACAAAAGAATTTTACATGGACAGTTGATGTCTGAACACAGACGACTAACTAACGAAATTGCCGACATAAGAGCGGATGGTTTTGAACTAAACGAGGAACAAAAAAGAACAATACAAGAATTGGAGTTCAAGTTAAAAAAAATTGCTGAAAAATTATATACCTTATATCAATAAATTAAAACCGTGAAAAATCCATCAGGAAAAAAATTAGAGAAACTTGTTTTTGGAATGTTTGACCAAATGATTGAAGGTGCAGACAAGTATGTTACAGAACAAGGTTCAACTTGGTTGATATTCACCAAAGAAAAAAAATGGGTGGTTGAATTTACAAACGATAAAACCTTATGGTTCAACTATAACCTATTTAAAAGTGAGTTGGAACTAATCGGTAAGGATTGCACTGAAGAAAGAGATTTTATTAAGAACTGGTTTGAATCAAGATTTTTGGGTATTAAACCTGTTGAAGACACCATCCAAAATGGGGTGAAGGACACCCAATGTGATGAACGCAGCTACCCAAAATGGGTTGAAGACACCATTCAAAATGGGGTAAGACACACCGGCTGTTCCAAAGTCAATCATTCAACGACCGTTGAAGACACCATTCAAAATGGTGTAAGACACACCGATTATTTCAATTATTCTAGTGACTTGGTTATTGAAGACACCATTCAAAATGGGGTGAAAGAAACAACACCTAGTGGTTATTTGGGTTCAATAGAGATGAAAGGTAAAATAGTTCATCAAATTGAATCTCCAAAACAAAATAATGAGGTTGAAGACGCTATTCAAAATGGGGTTAAGGACACCCACTTCAATTTCCAGAGTGGTTTGATACAAGTTGAAGATGTCATTCAAAATGGGGTAAGACACACCAACCTTTCGGTAAAGGTGAAAGCGAACCAGGTTGAAGACACCATTCAAAATGGGGTAAGACAAACCAGTAAAAGACTTCAAAAACCGTTTCGGTCAATTAAAGATGCCATTCAAAATGGGGTAAAAGAGACCCGTTTTCAAAAGAGTAGTAATCTTTACCGTATTGAAGATACTAGAACACTATGGGGAAAAAGTGGTGACGAAGGAGTCGTTGAATACATCATTCAAGAGGGGGTTAAAGATATTATTGAAGACTCTTATCCACATAAACATAGAGTTGAAGGTGTAATTAAAAATACAGTTAAAGATGGGATTTGATAAAAAAATATTAGAGCTAAGTAGAACAATTTACCAAACATCTATCATGTGTCATAACGCTAAAGGTAACCCAACTAAGCAGATTGACAAGATAAGAGGGATGATTCGTGAGTTCATCAGAACAGAAGTTGTTCCTTATGAGTTGACAAATTCAGAAAAATTAACTTTTATTTTAAAAAACGAATTAATAATCACAGAGGCTGTTGGTAAAGGTCATAAAGCAAGTGACGGAGATGAATTTCAAAAGACAAGAGAAAAAATAAAAAAATATAGAAAAGAATTAAACATATTATGAGCGAAGATAGAGTACCTTATTTAAGGGAGGACATGAATGAAGACGAACAAAGACTTTGGGACAATACCTTAATGGATGGACTTCATGAGGTTGAAGGATACGAAACAATTCAAAAAATTAGAAATTACTACAATCGTCTTCACGACATTGACGGTAGACCACCATCCAAACAGGATTTTAATGAGTACCTTGATATATTAGAAAAAAATTTATAACTTTGTTATTATGGGAAAAATAATAATAGAATTTGATTCGGTAGAAGAATCACAAGATGCAAGAGATGCTCTTGACGGTTATAAGTGGAAACTAGCAATGTGGGACTTGGACCAAAAATTGAGAACCACAACCAAACATGGTTTTAAGTTTTATTCAAATGAAGAAGCATCTTCTGAAGAAATAGAAATATGTCAAAAAATTAGAGATGAAATAAGAGAAACACTTACTTCATATAATTTAAATATTGAAAGTTAAAAATGGAAAATAATTAAAGAACAATGACATTTGATACTTTAAAAGTAGGTGACAGAGTTAAAACTAGATACAGTGGTTGGGCTACAGTAACTCAAGTGGGTTGTTATAATGGAAAAATGATTAAGCTTAATTGTGATGAAAGAAAGTGGTGTTGTCCTTTCTTTTATGAAAGTGAATTAGATTTAAAACAAAAAGAAGATGAACAAACTAGATAAACAATACCAAGATTTACTCCAAACTATTTTAGATTACGGAGTTGAAAAGAAAGACCGAACTGGTACAGGAACCAAAAGTATTTTTGGTTATACCATTCGTCATAACATGAAAGATGGATTTCCAGTTCTTACAACCAAGAAGATGGCTTGGAAAACTATGGTGACTGAGTTATTATGGTTCCTTCGTGGTGACACAAACATTAAGTTCCTCGTTGATAATGGTTGTCATATTTGGGATGGTGATGCGTTCAAAAACTTTATGAATACGAGCGAAGGTGACCCTGATTTAATTTGGAACCAGGAACAATTCATTAACATGATTAAGACCGATGATGAGTTTGCCAAGCAGTGGGGTTCACTCGGGCCGGTGTATGGAAAACAATGGAGAAGTTGGAGTGCTGGTGCTTTAGAGGATAAACATGGATTGGGAAATATAGACCAAATCCAAAACCTAATTCGTGACCTTAAAACAAATCCGGACTCAAGACGATTAATGGTAAATGCTTGGAATGTTGGAGAATTGGACCAAATGACTCTTCCACCTTGTCATTATGGATTTCAATGTTATGTCAGAGAGGGTAAATATCTTTCTTTAATGTGGAATCAACGTTCAGTAGATACGTTCTTAGGTTTACCATTTAACATTGCGTCTTACGGATTATTACTTACAATCTTAGCAAAAGAAGTGAATATGATTCCTGACCAATTGATTGGAAACTTGGGTGATACTCACTTATACTTAAATCATATTGAACAAGCAAAAGAACAGATTGGTAGAGAACCATTTGAATTACCAACATTAAATCAGTTCCCAACTTATGAAGGGTCAAGACCAAGTATTGAATCTTATGTTGTAAGTGATTTCACATTAAAAGATTATCAATCTCACCCATCTATTAAAGCACTATTATCAAATTAAAATTATGAATAGAGACACATCGTGGGATGACCCACAATTATCAGACGGAGACTTTCCGTCAAATCAACCTAAGTTCAAAGTAGGTGATAAAGCAGTTAAAGTTAAAGGATATAAGTTTCCATGTACAATCGTATCAGTATTTCAAACCGTAGAAGGAAATACCAGAGTCGTTGGTGAAATGGATGAATATGGACTTCTTCACATCTTTAACGAAGACCAATTAGAAAAAGCAAATTAAAAATAAAAAACTCAGAGCAATAAATATAATTTATGAAATTATTGAAATATATTTTACTTTGGGTTTCGTCTAACTTATCAATACCATTTTGGGTTGTTGGTCACGTTCATTTAACAATGAATGTATATAAAGATATTCATGAATTAATTGCATCTGTGGGTATGAATGTAATTGTGGCTATTGGGTTTTGGATAAGTTGGGTCGACTATAAAAATGAAAATAAAAAATAAAAATGGAACAAGAAAAAAAAACTATAAAAAGAGCAGTTAATCCAACAAAAAACAAACAAAAAACGGATTATAAAAAAGTTAAAGACCAAGAAATAAATGATTGGGTATTAAGACAAGGTGAAGTTACACAAACAGTAATCAAATATCCAAAACAAGTTGGTTATTACAAAGTTGGTAAAAGTTTTCACATTTTTTTTGAAAAAAAACCAAATATAATTCACCGTTATTTTTCTAAATTACTTTTAGGTTGGACTTGGATTAATAACTAATAAAAAACCCCTCCGTTAAGAGGGGTTTCGTGTTTTACTTAAGTAAATTGTAGTATTCTTTAAAGTGTTTTATTCGGTCAGATAAACCTAATGTTCCACCATTTACTCTTTTTGTTACTGATGTGATTGTTGCATCATCAGCTCCTCTGTCACAAATTGCCCATAGTTTGTTTGAATCAAAGAAGAAGGCTGCAGATGCCAAAGGATATTTAGTTGCCACTAAATCAGGGTTTGAGACACAATCCTCACCAATAAATTGTGTGAACTTTGTATAGTTTGCTTTTCCTGTTAATTGGATATATCCTCTACCTCTAAACTTATAACCTTCTTTTGATGCTTCATCACCATTACCCATTCTATTACCATAAACACGAGATGCAATCTTCTCGGGTTGTTTTGCGTAAGACTCGTTAAGATTACCAGGAAAGTACTTACCAAAGATTTTTTTCAAACCATCCGCTGAGTAATTTAAGTTTTCACTCACAGCCTTAAACCCACCTGACTCATGACCACATTGTGATAGAAAATGTGCAAGTCTCAAGTTGTTTGTAATGTTGAATTTAGCGGCAGTGTCAGGTATTTGTACCAACACTGCGTCAGGAATATGACCCTTCAACTTTTCAATGTTTAACGGTCCTCCTGAAGGTATAACCACATCTTCTTTAACTACAGTTGCTGCGGGAGCTGACTTACCAAATAGTTTAGCCCAAGTGGCATCACCTACAATACCATCATCTTTTAATCCATTTGCTTTTTGCCAGGCTTTAACAGCCGCTTCAGTTTTAGGTCCGAAGGTTCCAATTGCCTCAACACCTAGTTTTTCTTGGAGTTTTTTTACGTCATCTCCTTTTGACCCATTTTTTAGTATCATAATAATTAATTTTCCTATAAATACTATTTTAAAAATTAAAGTAAATAAAAAAATCAAAAAAAAATTGAATTATACCCTATTTGAAAATACTTATTAAAAAAAGGAAAATTATGAAATACACAAGAGAACAGGTTGAATCTACCTTAAAAAACAAAGGTTACGTTTATTTTGAAGACAAAAATAACAAAGGTTATGATGTCAATATTATTGGTATTAGAAATTCTGATACTGGTCAAAAAGTTACAAATGCATTTGACGACTTACTAACAATGAGTTATAAAGATGAAACGGGAGCATGGAAATATCATGAGTGGCCAGCAACAACCGACCCAGGTAAAAAAGGAGTTTTAGAATACCATAACGTTAAAGGAGTTGCAAGATTGGTTGAAGGACAATACAGAGGTTCTCACGGAATTGGACTCCACCAAGGTAAGTATGAGGCATTGAAACAAGCAAAAAATGTTAAAGTTTATCGTGACGCAAATAAAGACTTAAGTTATGATGAAAACAAAGTAGATGAAGGTCTATTTGGTATTAACATTCACAAGGCTGGCGCTGACTCAACTTATGTTGAAAATTGGTCAGAAGGATGTCAAGTGTTTAAAAGAAGTGCGGACTTTGAAGAATTTATGAAAATTTGTAGAAAGGCTCGTGAAAAACATGGAAACTCTTTTACTTACACATTAATTGAAAGTTCTGACATAAAATAAAAATTTTAAAATACTTTAATGAAAACTATCTATTACCTAACCTTATTACTTTTATTTTTACCATTTATTGGATATACACAAGTACCAGTGGCACCATCAAACGGATTGTGGGGAATTATTGCTTCACAGTATCAAGTTGGAACAACAACACAAGGTACAACGGACGCAAAGATTACTTTACAAAATACAACTCTAACAAAATTTGCGGGAGTTCAGTTTAGAGTATTCTATGATAATGTTGCTTTTACAAATGCAACTGTTTCATTAATCGGACCATCTGCGAACTTAGACCTTCAGTATATTACAAATACCGCAAATGGTTATATCACAATTACTTTAGTTTATACAGGGCCAAGTGCAACGTATACAATACCAAACGGTGAAAGATTTCTTATCACCTTTGTTCATGCTCCGGCCGCAACATTCAATAACTTGGCGTCTATCTCTAACTTAACTTGGACAGGACCACAAACTTTTACACCATATGCTGCAAAACAAGACGGTATGGACACAACATTAAGTGTTCATAACTATGGTGGTGTATTTACTCCTGTGAACTTTGCATTTCACGGAACGTTTACAAACGTTACGGGGTCACCGGCTAAATATTTAAATTTAGCATTACAAAGAAGACCATTCGGTGGAAACACTTGGACACAACATTCTTCTTATGTTACAGACATAAACGGCGACTTTAATATCTCAGTACCGTTAGATACAACATATTGGGATGTAAGACTTGCAATTCAAGGAGACACTATGGGTGTTGGTAATATTATATCTTCAACGGATGCTCAGTTAATCAATCAGTGGGTTTTAGGAAATGGAACTATGACTGGATTTGATTACTTCACAGCAGACGTGAATGGTTCTAATAATACAACTATATCTGACGTGTGGGGTGTGTTCGGTAGAGTATCAGGTAGATTTACACAATGGCCTAACAATACAAAAGATGTTAAATTCTTTACCACATCTGAATTTGCAACTATCAATGGGTCTAACACCAACTACACATCCACAATCCCCGGTGTGACTAACTTTACATTTGATATTTTACCAGGTCAACCTGACTCTGTAGTATATTATGTAATGGTTCCTGGAGATGCCAACGGTACAGGTTATAACATGGCTCGTGTAACACCAATTGAAGTATTGGTTGGACCAATACCAGGATTGGAATCACAAATCTATAATGTAATCGACACAAAAGTTGAATACGATTTTCCAACATCAACAATTGAAGTAAATGTTCCTCACATAACAGTTGAAGCAGGAAACTTGGTTGAATTACCGGTTAAGGTTTTCACTAACGGTGAAGAGTTGTCATCACTTCAGTTCGGTTTAAAATACAATTCAGAACTATTAGAATTTAAAGGTATATATTCTACATCTAATGCGATGGAATGGATTACATATGTCAATCCTAATAACAATCAAGTTGATTGGGGTGGATTTGACATAACAAACGGAGAACAAACATTAAAAAATGGTGATGAGGTTGTTAAATTACAATTTATAGCAAAACAACCACAAAACCTTTGGGAAGAAAGTCCTCTTTATACTTCTTTAAAATTCGCAGGAAATGTTCAATCAAAAGATTTAACAGTAACTCCAACAAACGGAATCCTTCAAGTATTAAAAAGTAATATGGGTCAAGTAATTGGAAACACTATTTCAGTAAAACCCAATCCTGTCGTTGATGAG
>Ga0208600_1000086_pt1 | contig 12115 bp, 12 predicted proteins | sample LakMenEpi08Oct12_FD_150681 | JGI IMG/M metagenome (GOLD analysis project Ga0208600, IMG submission 150681) | Freshwater microbial communities from Lake Mendota, WI - 08OCT2012 deep hole epilimnion (SPAdes) | ecosystem: Environmental > Aquatic > Freshwater > Lake > Epilimnion/Euphotic zone ... | reverse complement strand
AAAATCTGGCATAATTTATAAATTTTCTAATCTGTTAATAATTTTTGTTACGGAAACTTTTGAGTTCCAACCTGAAACATCTTCACCATCTTCAAATGGTACAAATTTACCAAGAGTTTTGTAGAACGCGGCAACTTCAAATGAAGTTTTTCCATTTCCGTATAATCCCGGCCCTCCAACCACAGAAACTTCAATATCGTTTCCCAAGTCCAATCTGGCCATAACACAACCTCTACCTAATGGGTGCGGTTTAAATACTAAATCATCAAATGTTTTCATTGGACAAAAGTAATACAAATTATTTAATTATCAAAAATATAATCCACCTTTTTTTCTTTTTTTCATATAAACTTCGTCAAATTGTTTTCTTTGATTAGTCATAGAATCTTTTTTAAGTTCGGTTAACTGATTACGATAGTTTGGAACAAGTTCTTTAAGGGGTTTACTATCTTTTTTAGGTGGTATATAAATGGATTTATTTTGTATTATTTTATTAATAACACTATAATCAACATTATCAGTTGGTTCTTTTTTATTCAATAAAGAATTAATTAAATTTATACTCTTTGTTTTGTCAACAACAACCGGTTTTTCAACAATGGTAGGTTGAACAACCACAGGTTTTTTAGATAATCTTGGTTTTGGAGCGGTTAATCGAGATATTAATTCAACACTTTCTTTTGGTTTACCATAATTAGGTGTGTATGTTACACCATCTTCATTAACTATTATTACTTTTTCATATTTTGGTAATTTATAAACATATCCCGCAACTTTACTTTGCAAAGTTTTATCACCAAATGAATTTGTACTTGAATATGATTGGTTATCATGCCATGTGTAGATATAAGTAACTTGGTCCAAATAATAAAAATGTTCATTTCCGGCCATTTCTAACATAGGGATTCCGGCACCAATATCACATCCGGCTTTAAAATATTCACCTTCAAACATTAAATGTTCTTCTTTTATCATTCTAAATAAAAATGCTCGATAGGTTCTCATGTGTGAGAAATTCCATGATTTAATTCTTGCTTTATCAGCATTAAATTTACCATAATTCCCTACAACACCATTTTTATCCATCCATTTTGAACCACAAATCCATATGTTTTCATTTGTATAAATTTTATTAATTAAACCTAAAACAAAGTTATCACTTAGTTGGTCATCACCATCAATTTCAATAATAACATCATCCCAATCTATATCAGGGTTATTAATAACATCAATAAAATTTTTGGTTTTATATTTTTTTTCAGTATTTTTTATAAGGATAAATCTTTCATCACCATCTATTGCCTCAAGGGCAACTTCATAAGAATTGTCGGTCGAAACATCATCAACTATATAAGCAACAAACTCACTATAATATTGATTTTTTATTGACTTAATACAGTCTGCTACATATTTTTCAGAATTCCAAAAGGTGGATACAATAATTAATTTCATAAAAAGAAAGGTTCAATATTTATAAATACATCAAATACACTATTTTAATACTATATACTAAATAATATGTCTGAAATTACATTTATTAAACCTAAAGGAAGAGTTTTTCATATGATTCCTTGGAATTCTGATAAAAATATTGGTAAATCATATAATGAATTAATGTCAATGGTTAAAACTAATGATTGGATTTGTTTCTTAGACGGAGATGCGGTTCATACATCTCATTTTTTTGGTAAACGAATCGAAGAGGTTATTGATTCTAACCCTGAATATTCTTTATTTACCTGTGTAACCAATAGAGTTAATTGCCAATACCAAATTGCACCTAATGTTGACGTTAAAACAAACGACCAAGAATATCATAGAAATTTTGGTGACCGTATTTGGGAATTATATGGAAATCAAGTTATGGATGTAACAAAAAATATGGAATTAAGTGGCGTTTTTATTGCAATCAAAAAATCTGTATGGGAAAAAGTTGGTGGTTTTAAAGAAGATAAAATGTTAACTATTGATAACGATATTCACAGAAAAATTAGATTAATTAATGAGAAAGTTGGATTAATGAAAGGAATATATGTTCAACATTGGTATCGTGGAGGAATAAAAGAAAATAAACAACACTTACTATAATGTATTTAATTCATAAACAAGGAGGTTACTTTAATTCAATCTCAAAAATGGTTGAGGAGGTTTTAGGTGAACCTTGTAAACACACATCAAACCCAAACGAAACGGGTACTTGGGTTTTATTCTTTACATCATTCTTATCAGGATTTTACAAAGCAATTAAAGGTGATTATATTGTAGTTCAAACAGAACCCCTTGAAAGAACCTTTAATCGATATCCGGAATACAAAATAATGTGTGAAAACGCAACAAAAGTTTTAGATTATTCTAAAAATTTTGAAATTCGTTATTCAAATAACTATAGAGTTGAATATGAAGAATCTAAAGAAATTGATGTACTTTTTTACGGAGTATTAAGTCCTAGACGAAAAGAAATATTAGATAAAATATCAGTACCAAATAAAGTTATTCTTCATACATCACCTCCTGTTGTTGGTGCTGATTTGTGGAAATTAATTAATAATAGTAAAATAGTTTTATTGGTTAATACTCACGATAGTTCTCAAGAATTTGATTGGATAAGATTAACTCCATTATTATCAAATAAAGTTTTTGTTATAATGGAAAAAAATGCCGATGAAAAATATGATTATTTAACTAAACATATCGCAATGGGGCATTATGATTATATCCCAACATTAATCAAACATTTTTTAAAAAATCCGTTAGGTAGAGCACAATGGTCGGATAAAGGGTTTGATTATATAAGACAACATAAAACAAAAATTATTGAAAATGATTAAAACTAATTTTTTTACCGCCTGTAATGGGATATATAAAGAATTTATACCTCTTTTCATATTATCACATTTATACTACAATGAAGATTGTTTCGTTGAAATAGGTGTTGATACAATGTTAAAACCCGAAATTTTAAAAAGTTTACAAGTGTTAAATAAATTCTATCCTGATAAATTTAGTATTCACGTAATTGATTTTGGACCAATTAAAGTTAATAACCAAAAATACAGTTCAATACCTAATACCATTAGATTTTTTACGCCGCCTAAAAACAAAAGTAAATACGTTTACATATCAGATATTGACATTATTTGTCTTCAGAAAGAATTAACTGACATTCACATAAATGATATGGAAAAATTAAATTTACCATACTCAAATATTGTTAGACCAGTTAAAGACCAATCCCACCCTCATCGTAGATTAAGTGGGCTACATTTCACAACTTATGATAGTTACTATCCAATACCAAATTACGATGATTTATGCCAAAGAGGGTTGTTACAACATGATGAAGTATTTTTATATGAATTAGTTAAAAAACGTTATCCTAATTTTAATATGGAAAATACATATAGACCTGTTCACGGTATTCACGTATCTCCAAATAGAAATCCTACAGGTACTATGAATTGGGGTATGCCAAATTGGAAAAACCAATGGTTTGAATTTAGAAACTCTAATGAGTTTAAGGAACTTGAACCAACTTTAAGTAAAATGATTAAAGAAAAAATACAAATAATCGAAGATTTTTATAATAATGGATAATTTAGAGTATAAGAAACCTAAAATAATTGTTTATAGTGTTAACACCGGAGGATATGATGAATTAAGGTCTCCTGATGTGTATGACCCAAACATTAGATATATTTTATTTACGGATAATAAGTATTTCAAATCCGATGTTTGGGAAATTAACCACATCGACTTTGTTGATAGTAAGTTAGACAATAGAAGAAAGGCCAGATATATTAAAATAAACCCACATTTAGTTTTACCTAATCACGATATTAGTATATGGGTGGACCATTGTTATAAACCTAAATTTAATAACGCCGAAGAATTTTTAAAAGAAATTGGTTTTTTCAACAATAACATTATGTCATATAAACACGATGTTAGACAATGTATATATTCAGAATCCGAAGAAGTTAAACAACAAAGATTAGATTATGATAATATTGTTAATTCTCAAATGTCTAGATATAGAATTGAGGGATTTCCTCGTAATTATGGTTTATTTGATAGTGGATTCACTATTAGAAAATATAATAAAGTAGTTAACGAATTTAATGATATTTGGTGGAGTGAAGTAAAAAACTTTAGTGCTAGAGACCAATTATCTCAAGTTTACTCATCTTGGAAATCAGGTATAGATATAAAACCAATACCGGTTGGTTCATCAATTTATTCAAATAAATATTTAAATCCAAAAATTAAACATCCAAGAAAATGGTTGATATAATCGCGGTAACATACGGTCAAAATGAAATATTAAAATGTTTCATAAATTCAATTAGAGCACAAACGAGTAATAATTGGAGATTAGTTATTATTCATGATGGCCCAAATCCAATATTACGTAAAGACCTTAGAGATAATGGTTATTTAAGTTCAAATAGAATTAGTTTTATTGAACATCCGGTAAGAACCGAAAATTATGGTCATTTATTACGTAAATGGTCATTAGAAAATGTAATTAAAAATGAATATGTATTATTAACTAATGGTGATAATTACTATACACCAAATATGATTGAAGAAGTAAGTAAAAGAACTGAAGATTTAATATATTTTGATTTAATTCATTCTCATAAAACACCATTTAATAGTAATGGTTCTACTTACGGATTAATGAATAGTCAATTAGTTAGTTCTAAAGTTGATATGGGTAATGTTGTTATTAAAAGTGAATTGGCTAAAAAAGTAGGTTTTAATTCCGTGGCATTTAATGCTGACTGGATTTACTTTACTGAAGTTTTAAAATTATCCCCAAGTATTTTTAAAATAGACAAAGTATTATTCGTACATAACTAAAAAACAAAAAGATGTCTCACGACATCTTTTTGCTAGATTTGGAATTTTCCCCTTTCTTTTAGTTGGTTAATCCCATTCGGATTCTACTCCGAAGGTGCTTTAATTAGACATAGCTTTTTCACGAATCTCATCGTGAGCATTTTCTAATTTTTCAGTTATGCCATTTAACAATGGACATAATATTTTTGTGATATCACTTTCAAGTTTGTTTAAAAAGTCATTTCCATTAACATAATCAAATAGATTGTTTCTTACCATATCATATAATCCACCATCTAAATCATTGTCTTTTTCTAATTTTCCAACACTTCCATCAATGATTGATTTTGAAATAGATTTTGTTAAATAACTACAATCTAATAATTTCTCAATATCATTTATTTTAATATCGTCAATTGAACTTATGATAGATTTACTCATCCATCCATCAGGATGTAATGGGGTTAATTTAGATACTAACCATTCACCCATATATTCTTTGAACGTGTCGAATATAGAATCGTGGTCTTCTTTATCAAAGAACCCTTTTAACGTATCAAAAAATTGTTCTTGGATAATGTGTTTACTAAACCCTTGAGAATTTAAATAAATTGATTCTGTCAAGATATCATTAAATAATCTTTTTTGCTGTGGTTTTGTGTTTATAATAGGTGATTCAACTATGATTGACGCTCTATTTTTAATGATTTTTGATTCCGCCGAATATGTTCTTAATTTTTCATTTTTAACTTTATTTAAATTTTCTTTAATAACATTTTTAATAGTTAAATCAGTTGATTCATTAAGACCTATAATATATGGACTAGGCGCTTTAAGATATTTAGTTTTACCCGCTAAAATTCTAAACACTTGTCTTTTATTAATTTTCTTATTTAAAAATCCGTAAGGTGACAATTTACTTTTTACTGATGCCGTTTCTCCTTCTGTAAAACCTTGGAAACTATCAAATTGACCTGAACCATCACATTTAACTAATTGTTGTCTAAACTCTCTTAATTGTGGAATTGGTGTTGTTTCAACTTGAGCGTTATATTGTAACGCCGCTCCAAGATATTGACCTAAAATTGTTCTACAACCTTCAGCATCTAATTTAATTCCTCCGACAACACCCGCTTGTAAATCTTTAGTTTTACCTTTTGGTAAATATATCATTACATTTTTCCATCCTTTATCTCTGTCTAATGCAGGGACTTGTGAAAATTGAGTTGTTAAAATATCATTATCAGGTAATGAATTCTCATCAGTTATAACTAGTTTTGTCACATCAGGATAAGTAGATGTTAATAAATCATTCCATTGTTTAAAAATATTTGACACGGCACCTTTATCAACATAAGATTGTAAGTTAGCCGTTACATTTTTTAGTGTTTTCGTCAATGTTTCTTTATCTAATTTTGAGTCAATACCAAATGTTGATAATAATGGATTATTAGTGATTGCCTCACACACCCAATATCTTTTTTCTTTAGTTTTCATGTTTTGTGCCGTCATGTCAGCATAAAACACAATATCTTCACCTTTACTATTTTTTCCATAATAAATGCTCTTACCGGCAATTTTACCAAATTGACCATTACTTAACCATTGTGGAAAACATCCGGCTTGTAATGCTTTATACAACTTATCTCTATCATTGTTGGTAGGTTGTGTTGCTTGTTCTTTTAAAATTCTATTAAGTTTCATTTTAACTGTGTTTTTATATTATTTCCAATCGTCTACAGACCCCGGATTAACTGCCGGAGTTGTATCAGGTGTTATTGTAGTTTCAGGTTTATCTTCCGGAGTTATAGTTTCATCATCTTTAGTTTTTGGAGTTATTGATTTATTCTCACCATCAGTCGGTGTTGGAGGTTGTTTAGCAAATTTAGTTCTAATTGCATCTCCAATAGCGTCTAAAGTTAATTTTCCTATTTTACCATCAGCACCATCTTTATTAGGCCCTGATGAACCTAGTTTGGCCTTATATTTTGTTATTAATAAATTTTGTAATTTCTTAACAGTATCTTCATAACTTAAAGAAACTTCAGGTGTTGCCGTAGCAGCTGTTGCCGGAGCCGCTGTTGCCGGAGCCGCTGTTGCCGGAGCCGATGTTGCCGGAGCCGCTGTTGTCGGAGCCGCTGTTGCCTGTGTTGCTAAATCCGATGGTAAGGTTACACCCATTTTTTTACCATATTTATTTATCAAATCGCCGGCCTCTTCTTGTTCAAAAATAACTTTAGTATTTTCTTCAAGTGTTTTCTTATTATCATAATTCATCATAAGAAGAATTCTCTTCAAAGATTCATTACCCTCATTTAAACTATATTTTTCCATCTTATTGTCTTATTGTTTGTTGTGACGCAATTTGTTTTAATTGTTCTTCGGCATTAGGGGTTTGAATTCCTGCTAGTTTTAATTGATTTACCGATTGTACTTTTGGTTGTTCCTCATCACTTAATAATTTTATTAATTTTTCTAACGATTGAATATCAAAAGAACCTGTTTCAGGTAATCCCGCACTTTGTTGAATTTCTTTACTTTGACTCTGTAATTGTTCAACACTTGCATTTGCACTACCCGGTTTTAACTTTTCTAATTTGGCAATTGATGTTGTATAATTACATTTAGTTAAATTAAATATTTTTTTATTCTTAACGTTTTGAGCAAACCATTCCTCGCCAACTTTACCATAAATATAGTTTTTATCACCAGGGTTTTTAATATTTAATGTAAGACCTGCTGGTGGAGTTTTTAATGGTAAACACTTTTCGTTAGTTTTTACGTTAGTTTTACTTGAAGACTCTCTTTTTTCAGGAGTATCATCAAAAATACTTATAACATTTCCTTCTTCATCTACAAGATTATAATGTTCCTTTTTTAATTTCTTAACAATTGCTGGGCTAGCAAACTTTAACCATTCACCACTAAATTTCCCATCTTCATCCATTCTTTTAAAAACCAACAAATTATCACTTAACCCAATTTGATAAATGGGTTGTTTTTTAGTATCAGGGTCAACTTCACCCTTAATTTGTTTGATTGGGTATTTATCGGTATTAGTTGGTGTATAGTCCTCTAAAATTAATCTTCTCATATTTATATTTTTCATTACTAAAATTCGTCTTTATCAACTTGTTTATAAATAATTTCATCATCAGGTGAAATTTCATAATCTTTTTTAATTATTTCTTGGTCTTTCTTAATTACCTTACTATAATCCCATCCTTTACCTGAAATAAAACGAGCCTTATCATCAGTATCAATAATTATTACATTGTTTTCACATTTCCAAGTACCATTCATAATTTCTCCACTTTCATGTTCATAACTAAATTTTGAATTTTTATAAAAGTTTAAAATATCTAAACCGTTTGATGACTTAAATGAAACTTTACTATCCGAATTTTTTGGTAAAGCCTCACCAAACCCACGAATACAAGGGTAATCTTTAACCCAAGAAGGTTCGTTAACAGATGATTGATTTTTATTACAATTTTTTAATTCATTAGGGTATTCTTTATTTAATATATCAACAGACCTTTTATATTTTAGATTATCATTAATATTAAACTCTTTACAAGTACTAACATTCTTGGTATACCATTTACATTCTATAACCTTAAATACGTATTTTTTACTACCTGTTGGGTCTTTTAACCAACCATTAGTATTACAAGAAGAATTTGAATTTCCATTGTTTTCCTCTTTTCTCCAATCATTCCACCATTTTTTGGCGTCCTCACCAATGTCGTGAAACCATTCACCGGCTTTATTAATTAATGATGGAACACCAATTTTAATGTCTTCCCAAAAACTAGTATCGTCTTTGTCTTTTAATTTTTTCTGTAATTCACTATCGGTTACTTTTTTTAACCATTTTTTATTTTTTCCACGATAAACTTCACCATCCTCAGTTGTTATTACAACATCATTATCATCACAAACATAATCACCACTAATACGTTTACCACTTTTAAAAATATAAAGAAAGTCTCCATTTTTAGAGAAATACCATTTATCACCTTTATCATTGATATAAACAACTTTGTTTGGGTCTGTAGTACCACTTAAACTTTTAACTCCATTTTTTACACAATCCGGAGTCCAAGAAGGTAATTCAGTTGTTGGTTGGGGGTCGTTACCCGTTGTACTATTACTACTACAATATGATAAATTTTTAGCCCAACCTAAATCACACGCGTATGTTTGATAAAATGATTTAATTGTCCAATCTGATGAAATAATATTATTTGTTTTAGCTCTTTTAAACGTTTCATTAGTTTGAGATTCATCTTGAAATCGTATTTTAACCCAAGTCTTTAAATTAGGATAAGCGTTGTTAAACACGTCTAACTTTCCTAAAGACTTAGCCTTTGCTTTCATTTTTATATATAATTGTTCTCTATCTAAAGCCATAATTAAAATCCTGATTCGTCAGCTGTTTTTATTTTTTCCGGAGTTATAATTGTATCATTATCGACCGGAGCCGGTATTGGTAAATTTTCAAGAGAATCCACTTTTCTTTTGAAATCCTCGTCTAATTTATTTTTTAAAGAATCTAACTTTTGTTTAGAATCATCTATAATTGGTTTAACTTTTTTAATTACTTCTTCACCATCTTCTTTATCTAGTTTTGTTTCAGGATTTGCTAACCATAATATCATATCTTTAATTCCAACAATAACATTATCCGCAAATCCAGGTATAAGACTTTCCCAAGTATTGAATTGTTCGTAAGCGTATTGTAAATAAACTTTTAAAACGGTTTCTAACTCTACTTTAGCATCTTTGTATTTTTTCTTATATTCGTTAATTTGTTCATCTGTCTCTAAACCAAGTGCCTTATAATAATTTTTATTATAATTTTTTGATAAAGTTTGTACCCACCCCAAATCTTCAAAAAAATACCAATCTTCAACAATTTTAGCAAAAACATCAACAGCCAATTCTAAACCAGCAATTATTAAGTTTATTCTAACATATACCGTTGCGTATTCTGCAATATATTTTTTTGCCGCGGCACTTTTTCCCGCTTTTTTAATATATTCACCCCAAGCTGATGGGACTAATGTCGACCCATACCAAAAATCAGCCTTTAATTCACCAAACTTAGTAGAATGGTCACCCTTTAAATCCATATTTTTAAGCCTTACTAAATCACCCCACATTTCTGATTTACTACCGTATTTCTTTTCAACCCTTTTTTTATTTGCGTAAGTGATGTCTTTCATTTGTGACCAAAATTTACTTATTCTATCATTAAAAGTCCCATACTCTTTCTGAAATTCCTTTTCAAAGGCACCGGTTGCTAATTTTTTGGCTCTACCATATCCATTTAAATTTTCTTTATCTAATCTTTTTTTAACGCTAGGAGGTACATTTTTTGATATCCAATCATTTATTTTATCAAAATTATCCCTTCTCATTTTTGTTAATTTTTCAAAATTTAATGAAATTTGTTTTTTATAATTTGCAATATTTGTAGAACCAGTATCAATACTAAGTTGTTTAATTAATTCCAAAGTTTCATTTAATAATGTTTCTTCAGATTTAAACATACTTTTAACTGAATCAAAAAAACTATAAAAAGGTTTTGCCCAATTTTTACCATGAACCTTTTCCAACCATTTAACCTGATTAGATGTAATTCCTCCTAATTCTGTAAATGTTTTATCTAATGCTTTTTTAGTTTTAGCCCATTTAGTACCAGCTCTTCTCATTTTATTAAGAACTGCGTTCATATAACCTTCTGTTTGTGCATCAATTGGATTATTTCTTCTTGTTTTTGCGGCTTTTATTGCTCGTTCAAGTTCCGCAATTGTTTTAACACCGTTTGGTGTTTTTATAAAATTTGAAAATTTTAATTTAATTGCATTGTCCGATGCGTCATCAATTTCCCCCTTGATAAATCGTCTAATTAACGCTCTTTCTTCTGTAGTTACTGCTTTTAACGAACCCCTAACGAGTGCGTTAAATATTGTAGCAATAGTTTCATTTGTTGGACCTTCTAAAAGTATATTAACTTCTTCAGTAATTACAGGTAAACCCATATTACTTCTTATTTGATTAATTTCTAATATTAATTTATTTTCCATTTTTATTTATTTTATCATTTTAACTTCCAAACCTTTAGTTAAGTCCACAGGGGAATACTTAACACCATCAATTATATAATACTGAGGATACATTTTGTTATTTTTTTTAACCATAATAATTTTAAACGTTTTTGGTTTAAAAGCAGACTTAAACAATTTAGGGTTTTCATCTAATATGGTGTTAAGTAAATCTTTATCTGTAAAATTTTCCAAATCACTTGATACTAATGCTGAATCTTTTTCTGGATTACTTTCAAAAAATTTAGCAATAGCATCACTTTTTGATTCAAACCATTTCACTAATTTATATGTTCCAGCACCTGAGACTCCCGCTAATGATAGTCTTAGTGGGTTTACAACAGTTTTAACCGCTTTACTTGGGGTTTTCCACAACTCAATTGCTTTGGTTATTTCAGAATATTTTTTATCAACCCAACTTCCTAATTCTTTAGGTAATCCATCAGTTTTTGGTTTAAATTTTTCAAGAAAAGATACAAATTTTTTCATAAAATTAGGGCCGAATTTTTCTATCAATAATTTAAACATTTTACTAGCGGATTTAAGAGTGGCTTTACCTAATTTAAAAATTCCTTGCCCCAATAAAATAGCTCCAATGTCTACAATAAGATTTTGAAACCCAATATTTGTTGTAAAATGAAACTTAAACCATTCCCATAATTGTTTACTATATAATCCAGTAATCGAAGGATTTGGAATCATTGTGACCGGGTACTCAGGCATTTTAGGCCCATTATTATCCCAATCTCTCACCATCATATAAGCGTCATTAATAATAATTGCACCATCTAAAATCATAAACAATATTGGTGCACCGATTTCGGCACCCGCAATAGATAACACAACTTGTAATGTTGCTCCTTCAGGTGTGAAAAAAAATTCACGTACTTCTAACAACCATTCTGAAAATGTTTTAGAATCTATTTTTTTAGTCATTTTTGGAAACGTGGCTGTTGATATTTTTTTACCATCCGGACCTCTAAATGAAACCGCTGTTTTATCTACATATTTACGAGTATTATTTTCAAACTCATCATTTTTAAGTTTTTTAATATTTTTAAAAACAAAGTCTTTTACTTTCTTTCTTGATTCCACAGATGATTTTATCTCTTTGCCTAACTCCTGTGCCCATTTACTGCTATACCCTGGACCACAATATA
>Ga0208600_1000079_pt1 | contig 12397 bp, 14 predicted proteins | sample LakMenEpi08Oct12_FD_150681 | JGI IMG/M metagenome (GOLD analysis project Ga0208600, IMG submission 150681) | Freshwater microbial communities from Lake Mendota, WI - 08OCT2012 deep hole epilimnion (SPAdes) | ecosystem: Environmental > Aquatic > Freshwater > Lake > Epilimnion/Euphotic zone ... | reverse complement strand
CCGTTCCACAATCGCCCCATCCGTTTTCCTCTGCATATCTCAAAGCGATTTTAGCGTTCTCTTTTGCTGCTTCTGGATAATCATCATAGGTTTCTGCAAATTGCGTACTAAACGCGTGCCAATTCATTTCTATTGCTGGCATATCTACCAACGCAACAGCAGTGATTTCGCTTTCATCTTCGGCATCTACTTTCCAACGATATATTGGTAATTTCTCCATGTCAATTTAATATATAAGTTTATTTAATAGTTGCTTTTTTCTTAATGGAATCTACATTGTTTTGGCTATTAGTAATGTCTGATTCTAAAACATAAACTTTGCCACCTTCATTTTGATTGGTTGTTTTAATTGGATTCGTATTGCCAATGTTTACGTTGCTTGAAGTTGGCCTTACTATTGGAGGCGCAGACGATGGCATACTTGGCATTGAACCTCCACCACCTCCACCACCTGAGTTTGGAACTTGCACAGACATAATCGCTCTAATGTTTGCCAATCCACCTACAACTGCTGCTGCTGCTGCTATTGCTCCAAGTATTGGACTCGCTACTGTAGCCACAGGTAAAAATGCACTTTCGTAAGCCTTTTGTGCAGACAAGTAAGTTGATATGGTAGTTGATGCAATTGCAAGTGCTTTGCCTGCTGCTGTGTTTTTACCTGCTAAATCTGCGAATGCATTTAAAGCATTGGCATAAATTTCTAACTCTTTTGATTTCTGTTCTGATTCTAATTTTGCTAATTTTATACTTGCATCTGTAGCATCTTTTTCAGTGATTAATTTATTTGCATAAAAGTAGTCTAAAACTTGTTTTCGTTCTTCTAATGTTTTAGACTCATCATTGATAGCCTTTAATCCTTTTTCGCGTGTTTCTTCATAGGCTTTAGTTGTATCATCAAATCTCTTGCTTGCTTCTTGAAATCCTTTTCTTGCTTTATCAAGTTGAAAGTCAAGTCTTGCTTGTTCTGCTTCTGCTTCTAATTTTTCTTGCGCTAATTTCTTTTCGGCAAGTACTTTTCTATCATCCTCGCCTTTTTTTCTTATGGCAGTTCTTGTTGTTTCAATTTCAACTAACTTGGCATTGTATTCTTCAGATCCTTTTTCAAGTAACGACAATTCATCTTTTTGTAATTTTAATTTGAATTGTAAAGAATCTTTACCTTGTGCTTCAAGAATTGCTAATTGTTGTTTTCTAGCATTTATTGAATTTTCAATTTTAATCTTTGCATCTTCTTCTGCAAAACCTTCGTTGTATGCCTTAGAAATTCGCTCGCCTAATCCTTTAGCTTCATCAATTGCTTCTGAGAAATCACCTGAAAAAAACTTTCCTATAATTGAACCTAAACCCTTAAAGCCTTCTGTTATTCCTTTGATAGTACCAAACGCTATTTGTCTGAAGTTTGCAAAGAAATCGCCAACAACTTTGAATGCAGGAAATGCATCTGTTATAGCCTTATTAAAAGCCTTCCAATTTACAACTAATGTTCCAACTAAAACTGCAATTGCACCAATACCTGTGGCAATTAACGCACCTCTTAATGTGAATAAAGACTTAATTCCATCTTTTAACTGCGCACCAAATAGTTTTAATGAATCTTGCATTCCAAGCAAACCATTTAAGCCTGTAGCCAATGCGATTGCGCCTTGAGTTTTAACCATTACTTTCTCAAGTTCTTTTGCATCACTTCCAAATATTGCCATTGCACCTTGAGCAGCAGCAAATCCATTTGCTACTCCACCAATTACACCTGCAAATGCTTGGAATTTTGCCTCAGGATTAAATGCTTTAACGGCATTCTTTGCATCTTCCATTTTATCTTGCAATTCTCCTGCTCGTTTAGCAGCAGTCAAGAACGCTTGTGATCCTGGTTCAAGGTTTGCAAGTTCATTTGTTAATGCTCTTAACTCGGCTTTTAACGATTTTACCGATGATGTTGAATTGCCTAGTTTTACTTCGGTTTCAAGTATTATTTTTTCTGTTTCTGCTGCCATTTTATTTTATAGTTTAAACCATTCAACTCCGTTGGTCATAAATTTGTGTGCTTTTTTGTTTTCTATCTCAAATGATTCTGAGTTCGTGCTATCAAATACATCAAGTTTTCCGCTATGATTATTGTAAATTGTTATTTCAATTGATTTATTTGTTTCGAAATTATATCCACTTGCTGGCGTAGGTAAGTAAACATCCTCTGTTATTACGCAGAATTGAGTCGTGTTGTTTAATACACCTTCGGTCGAATCGCTCACTATGGCTACATATTGAGATTCCTTTTCTACAAACTCGCCGTTGTTATAATATTGCAATGTCGGCATTTGCTCACCACCACCAATAGTTCCAATTCCACCATTGCTAGTTCCTTGTGTTGGAACAAATACAGGTGCAACCTTTAACTTTAAAAATTCGCACTTGGCAGGTTCATCAGAGTTTAAATCTGTTGTTATTTTATAAAGTCTGTAGTACTGCCTATCTATCAAATATGAATCTCTAAATGATATATTTTGCAAATCAACATTTGACAAGTGAACCGAACACTTTAAAATCTTTGAATCCTTGTCGGTAATTTCTTCAATTGATTTTTTCCAATACTTATTGTACAAATTATTGTTTGTTAATAGTGGTCTTGTTCCTGCACCAAAGTAGATTGTTTCAGGCATTCCAAAACTTAAATCAAAAGTAGGATTAGCAACATTATCTAAATGGCCTGCATACGCAAATGTGCTTCTAATTGTTGGTGTTATATTTCCCAATAAATAAGTGCCACTAATAGTTGGAACTAATCCGCCATAATATAAAATTCTTGGTTTGGCTGCTGTTGCTTGCCTTATGTTGTCGGCATTAAAAAATCTAATCTTGCTTATAGTTCTATCATTATTACTTGCGTCTGCTAATGGCGTTGGCGCAAATGGTAATTCTATTTTTTTTACTTCTGTCAAAAAATCATTTGATACAGTTACACGCTTAAAACCATATTCGTTTTCGTATTGCTCCAAATATTTAGTGTTATACTCATCCTTATCTTTTTGATAATGAAATTCAAGTGATTTCCATTGCAACGCGCCCATAGGCTCAAGATTGTATTCTTTAGATACGTCAACCTTTTGTGTTAAGTCAATAACGTTAGAACTATAAAAATCATCCCTTGGTTCAATAATTAATTTTTTATCATCGGTTGGATCTGGTTGAAAATAAAGATTAAACATTTTGATTAATCCTTTTAAAAAATCAGCTTGCTTTAGTTGTTTTGGCAACGAATTTGCAAGTTGAATGTTTGTGCCTAAATTATAAACTCCATCCGAGCTATTGAAGAATGATGAACCTGCGTTGAATCTAATTTGTATGTTAGCAGGCGTATTTAAATTTTTAAAAGTTATTACATCAAAATCAACATAAACTATATCGCCATCTTCTAAATAACTTAAAGGACTTTGCCCGTTATATTTAAAATTAAATGTGCTATTTGTAGTAATTGAACCAGTCCAATTTATTCTGAATTGGTCTGCAAATAAAGCGGTTATTACTCCTCCTCTATCTCTTAAAATTGATATATCAAACATTACAACATCATTGGTATATGATGATCCGCCAATGTATTTAACTGTCATATCAAGTTCTGCTCTAAAAATATAATTTCCTAAGTACCCTGATGGCACTGTCCACGAATTACTAGCTATTCCTGCTGGAACTGAATTTTTAATTATGTTTGGAAATAAAATTTTAGTTTGCAAACCAGTTGTGGTCATTGTTATAAATGAACTTGCAGCATTAAATGCAACTTCAAATAACCTATCTTCAACTTCACTTTGTGTCATCCTAAATCCATCGCCAGTGTATGGCATTATTAAGGATTTAAAAATTGTTGATTCAAAAAAATTGCTGCGAAATCTATAGCCAGCATCTTTAAATATTGCATCAACCAAACTTTTGATATAAGTCGCAGGAAATGTTTCCTTGTAATAATAAAATTGCTCGTTTGTCGAATAACCTCTATCAATTAATGGGTAAACATAGCCTACTCCAATAGCAGCAGTCCAAGATGCGTCAATGTTAGTTCCATTCCAAGTGTGATTATAAGCAGATAGGTTTAATTCTGTCAGCATTTTATCGCCTAAATCTTGAAATAGGTTTGCATTTCTGCCAATTACTACAATATCATAGGTTACGTTTTGTTCGTCTTCAATTTTAATATTTGTTAATTGCAATAAACCTCTCATTTGAGGTATGCCATCACGAAATAATATGCAGTTTACTTTTATATTTGGATTAAATCCGCCACTTATAACAGAATTATTGACCTCAAATATGTTTGAAAATATAGTGTTGTTGTTATGTGTGCCAGGAATAGTAATCGTTCTAGTGAAATCCGATGTGCGTTGGTCAGGTTCTTGTATGTCAACAATAGATTTTTCTAGCTGAATAGGAACGTTATCAAACAAGTCTATGTTATAGTAGGTTGTTGCACTGTATATTTTTAATTCGGTTCTCATAGTGATTGTCTGTAGCGATTATAAGTTAAATCAAATCTAATTGAAAGGTTGTGCAATGCTCTGCCGTTCATGTACTTTTTAACATCGTATGCGCTATCTGATAAGTTGATTGGAACAAAAGTATTATCTTCTCTTTCTAACATCACAATTGGTGATTCTAATAAAGACTTCATCCAAACGCTTTCGTCATCGCTCAACCAATCAGATGTACATAACACATTATCTTTTATAGTCGTGTTGTATGTTGTTATTAATCGCGTGTTGGCAGTATAACCCAAAGGTGTTATCTTCTTAAATTGTGAGCGATCAATTGATTCGCTTTCTTGGCTTACTTTATTAAAGTTGTAAGAATCCCAGCCACCCAAGTTATTTAACCAATGTAATCTGTATATTGGGAACTTTTCTTGACAACTATTAACTGCAACCCTTATCGTTGCTACAACTGCTGTAGAATTATCGTAAAGTTCTACATCATAAAATCCGTTGGCTAATACTGCGGTGTCTAATCCTTGCAAGACAATTTCAGACCATAACACGCTAATGTTATAAACATATTGATTTGCAACAGATGTAGATGCGACTATGTATTCTGGAAGGCCACTTAATACCTTTCCTGAATCAACAACCGCACTTGGATCGTAATAGCTTAAGAATAAATCTTGCCCTTCCTTTATTGTGATTGAGTTATTTTTTAATAAATAACCAAAAGTTGAAACATTATAACTTGCCATAATGTTTGGTGTGAATTGCTCAAAATCAAATATTGAATTTAAAGCATACTTACTTCCTGACGTTGGGTTGCGTGTTAAGTTGGCAAATACAGTTGGAACTGTGGCCACGTCATACAACTCGCCAAACTGAACAAAATATGCAACCTGTGAATTGCTATTAAATGCCCACGTTGCCGAATATACGTTTGCCATATCATAAGTAACATAGTTCTTAATTACAGGACTTATATCAATTGTGATTCCAGTTGAACCAGGTTGCTTTGGGAATAGCAATCTTGACACTAAAGTTCCTGCAACATAAACATCAGCAATAAAGTTGAAGTTAGGTTCTGCCGTTCTTGTTGATGTTATACTAAATAACATTTGATTATATGCAGGTTGTGTTGTATTTGGACTGCTTACTACTGTTATGCTCATTTGATGCTATTTATTATATTGATTTTGATTGTTTGACCTAGTGCAACTTTAACATCGTTTCTTAGTTGTTTATTTCTTTGGTCATTTAATGCTTTGGCTAAAAAGTTTTTTGGTTCAATACCTCCGATTTTAGTCATTACTGCTAATTGTTTTGCTACAGTAATATTATCTTTTATTCCTTGTATTTTACTTTTACCTTTTCTGCTTAAAGTGATATTGTTTACTTGTTTTATTCCTGCTCTTGCTGCCCAATTCATAAACGATTTAATCATTTTTTTAGGAACTCCAAGGTTTCTAAATTTATATTTTGATTCGTTTGGTGGTTTAATAGGCTGCTTTTTTTTAGCTGAATGCTTTAACCCTTTTACTCCGTAATTTACAAACTTCCAATAATATTCACTTGTCACCACTTTAACCGAAACCGAATTTGGTTTTTGTACTGGCATTGATTCCATTGAACTTGCTAATGTGCTTGCGCTTCCTGATTTAGATGTAAGTTTGATTTGATTAGACATCAATTTTATATTTTCATTGCAGTGAGCAACAAGAATATCAGTAAGAACATTGCCCGATGCAGTTGCAAAGTCTTCTGTGCTTTGCCCATACTTCTTACCCAACGCTCTTAATGCGGCATCATTAGCCATTTCTTTTCATCCTTTCAATTTCTGCTTTATCGCTTTCGCCTTTGTCTTTCATAAACGAAACAGTGTTCAATAATTCAATCACATTTAAATTAAAATAATAATCCCACTTTTGCCTGTCGTTGTTTGACATATCGTTTATGGTTGCAATCCAACCCCATTTATCTCTAAATGATCCCCCACTTCCTTCACTACCTTCTCCGCTTCCGCTATCAAATAAGTTTGAATATTGTCGGTTAATGTCTTGAAGTACTCGCAAAAAAAAACATAGATAGGATAAACCTGTGCCATTTTTAATTCGTTCTTGAATGTTTCCGCGCGTTCTTTGTGATTATTTCCATCGTAAGGTAATTCTTTACCATACCAATTTACTTCAACGGCTATTGATGCTAAAACGTTGTGAATGTTTTTTTCAATCTTAGCTTCGTCTTTTAAAAAGTGCATTGAATCGATGTATTGAGAACCTAGTAAATCTTGTGTTCTCCATTTTAAAATCCACTTTTTGCCACCTGCTTTAAGTTTCATGTTGACTTTTCCACCTTCAGGTATTTCGGCAATTCTATCTAGCTTTTCAAGTCTTGAAATTAATTCGCCAATTGGTAATGCTTCTGCCCATTCAAGACTCTGCCCACTGACTTCGGCAAGCATTTTCATCTTCCTAATCAGTGGGTCAGATTCAAGTTCTGCAATTAGTTTTAATTGCAAATATTGTTTAATTGTTAGTTGGTCGTATGATGTGATCATTTGTTTAATATATAATTTTACACGTTTATTGTTGCATATTTTCCACTGGCTCTATTCGTCAAATGAATTAACGCAACATATCTTAAAGGATCAATCAAATGGTTGAAGTTATCAATTGGCTTGCCTGTTTGCTTTCCTTCTTTGTCGGTTTCCCAAACATAACCGCGCAATTCTTTAATTAAATTTACACTTGACTTGGTTACCATCAAATCGTTTCGCTTCAAAATGTCAATGCCTATCTTTATTGAGTCTGGCCCTTTTATCGCACCACGCACATTAAACCCCTGCCGCCTTAGTTCCTCGATTGATTTAGGTTCTGCACTATCGCAAATCAACTCATTGCGATTAAATGACATGGCTTTTAAAAAGTTACCAATATCGTTATTAGTCATGTTGGTTCTATGCAACAATTCATCAACCCAAATCTTGCCATCGTGTTTATAAACTGCAATTAATGTTGTCGGATCATTCGTAAAACCAAAATCCATTGCGTGGGCAATTAATTTAGCATCCTCAGGGATTTTATCTACTTGTTTCCAATTATCAATAACAACACCTTGAACCGAACCAATCTGACCTAATCCATAAACAGTCCACCAATTAGACCAATAAGAAGATGTTAACGCTTTTGTTTCTGCTTGCTCTATGTCGTGAATAATAGTTGCAGGCAACGCCTCGTTATCTTTATAAGTTAAAATTAAATGCTGTGAATCGCCATCTTGCATTAACTCAGTATGCGCCCAAAATTCTGATGTTGGATTAAAGTCTAAATAAACATCGCCACTTGTACGGATAGCTAATTGGTGATAGCTTTCAAAATCAATGTTGTTTGCCTCATTAATATAAAGCACGTTCCTTCTTGCACCTCGCAATTTGCTTTCTTGCTCTGCGCTAAAGAATTCAATATAACTTCCGTTAACAAATCGATATGTTAATAATGACCTGTTCCAATTCGCATCAACATAACGGCCTGTCCATTCCATTATCTTTAAAAAGTCCTTCATTGCGCCACGTCTTAGATGCGGTATGGTTTCGGACACAACAGATATTTCCAAGCCAGGTGTTTTGCAAGCCTTGTCAATTAGTATTGGTAAGATTCCAAATGTCTTGCCTGCACTTGTTCCGCCTTGAATGATTTTCTTTCTAGCCGTTAATGCTAGAATCCGATTAATTGCCGTTGTCCGTTTGAACATCTGGAAACAATGGTTGCTCTTTCATGACTACTTCGCTTTTATCAGTCAATCCGTTTAGTCTTGCAGTAATGCTTTGGCTATAAATGCCAACCATACCACCTTCGATTTGGTCGTTCTTAACTTTCCTTTTAATATGCGAACAAACCTCAATGAAATCGTTGTAAAATTCGCCTCTATTATCAAAGTAATTCCTGATGCTTTTAACACCATTCTCGTAACACCAACAATAAAAGCCATCCATTGTCAATGGTTTCTCTTTATCGCGATAAACTGCGTTGCCATCCTTGCCAACGTAGTCTTGAACCTTCTTTGGGTTTGATTTTACCAACTCCAAGTATACGTTGAACATGTCAAGTATTTCGTTTGGATCGTTTATTTGCTTTGTGCCTATAGGTCTTGCCATGTTATAATATATAAATATGCTCCATATTTGCTTTACCATTACCATGCACAAAAGTGGGCATAGTGAATTGAGGTGTTAATAACCTTTTACCATTAATCTCATAATCTTTGTTTAAAGTAATTCCGCACAAACTCATAAACACATCTTGTTCATAATCTAATTGCAGGTTATTACTCAAAACCCAATCGGTCATTATTCGTTGATCATCGTCACTATTGCTAACGTTTGTTTTTTGCATCAAACTTTTAAATAAATCAGCAGTCATGTAATAGCTTCCACTATTTGCAAACTTGAATCGGCTTTTAGTATGTGGGTAATGCTCGAATCGTTCAGCATCAGGCCAACAATTTATTTCGGTTGAAATTAAACTATCACTAACAATATTTAATTCACTTGGTTTTCCCATTGCATAGGTATCGTAACCATCTAAAAAAATGAATCGTTTAATGTCTGGATTCTGCATTAAGTATTCATAGGTCTGATTTAGCTTAGTTCCAAACCCTCGCCAACTTGCTTGGATAATTTCGTAATCGTAACCTTGTTTTTGCAAAGAACGCTCTAATTGGTGCGCTCTGCTTCGGTCATCACAAACCGATATAATTTTTAATGCTTCCATTTATTAATCCGTTTTTCATTTCGTTAAATTCTTTCATTCTATAACTCGCTTCATCGCGTTTCCATTGCGTGTAATTGTTTCCACCTTCGTCTAAATGATCAATTTCGATGTGAGGTAAAAAACAATTCTTGAATCCTGCCAACTTACTTCGCACACTCATGATGGTATCGTCAAAGCCATACAAGCCTGGCTGCATTAATCCGCCTATTTTGTCAATCAATCTATAATTATGCAGTACACATGTACCCATTACTCCGCTAACGTCTTCAACTATTATCCAAGGTTGCCCATTTTGATGCGGTAACATACGCAAAGTTGATTTAAATTCGTCATGCCTGCTTGGACTTTCAAGCAAATCCTTTCTTTTTAATCCTAACAAGCCAATTAATGGATCACGTTCAACTGCTTGTTCTAATTCATCAACCCAACCAACGCTAAGAATATCAACGTCATTGTCAATCTTAATTAAATGTTCTTTTGGTTTGCGTAATGCCCATGCTTTATTGATAGCTTTGGCAGTTCCTATGTTTTCATCCAACTCAATTACATCAACATTTCTATTCGTGCAAGTTAAAAACTCGCTAATAATATGCTTTGTTTCTTGGCATGAATTATTATCAACTATAATCAATCGATTGCAATCCAGATCCACTGTTTGGTAAATAGTGTTTAATGTTTTGTGAGTGTATTTGCTCCTGCCATTTTCTTCGGTATCGTGTACCGCCATTGCAATTAACGCCATACTATTTACCGACTGGCCTCCCTACTTTAGGCTTCTTTGGATTTTCAATCAATTGCTTTTCGTAATTAGTCAACCATCTGCCCATGTCACTAATTGCGTTAATATTGCAACCACTACATCCACCTGGTCTTATACCTGTGATGTTATGTATTAAAGATTTAATTTCAAGTAACTGTTGAGGCTGCCCAACCCAATCCGATTCGTTTTGGAATATCTTAATCAATTCGTAAATGGTGAATCGATGGCCTTCATCGGTTCTGATTTTGTTGTAAATTTCTTCGTATGTCATTAGGTTCATATTTTAAATAATATTCGTTTTGCAACTATTGAAATGTAAGCACCTATTCCCGCAACGCCTAACGCGTCAAAAATTGGTTTTATAGTTGGTATGTAACTTGATAAAAGAAACGCAAGCAATACACTCCAAAATGTTAAGCACACTATGCAGTTAAATGGCTTGAAGTCCATCCAGTTTGGGAATGGTAATGGGTTGACCGAATAAAATGCCAACCATAAAAATGCTATGCCTATGCTCATAATATTGATTTATAAAAATTGTAACGTAATTCTGCAACCTTGTCTATGTGGTATTCTTGCACATCTTCGTAAAGTTGCTCGGCTAATGTTTCTCGCAAGTCTTTTGAATCGATTAACGCCTTCATGTGTTTGTACCAATCATTTTTGTGCTTTACGCTCAAGCAATTCCAACTATGTTCTATAAGTCCAATGTATGGATTAACATGCGAAACGATTACCGATTTCTTTTTAAAGCCTGCCTCAAGCATTTTTAAATTTGACTTCATTGAATTAAACCTATTATCACGCAATGGAATCAAACTTATATTGATGTTGTCGTAAAATGTGCCATAGTTTAAAACGTCAGTTGCAGGAAACGTCATAAACGAATTAGCATCTGCTGTTCCTTTTGCGGATAATATACCTGCTATTGCGCAACTCGTCATATCTGTGCCATCGTAACCACCATGCACAACAGTAAATTTAGATTCTGATTGATACAAGTATTTGATCGCATCGTGCATTAACAACACATCTTCAAAGTGAGTGATTGAACCACTCCAACCCATGCGTGGTCTTTCAAATTCAACTTGTCTTGCCTCAAATTGATTTACTGGATTAATTCCGTTTGGAATAATACCGCATTTTGTTTTACCTATCTCAGCGTTTAAAACTGCTGCCAATCTTTCGTTGGTAGTTGTTACGGCATAGGCTGATTTTACTGCCTCGACTATTTGCAATGCATGGTTTTTTTGTTTAGATGCACCATGTAAGATGTGCCAAGGTGGCAAAACGTAATCATCATCTAAATCCAAGATGTATCTTAGCCTAGCTTTTTTTAGTTTTAGAATCAAACTTGAATAATCGCCAGTTTTAGAAAGAAATCTATTAACTACACAAAAATCGTATTGCATTAAAAAAGAAATCTCGGCCGTGTCTATTTCGTTGATCATGTCAACCTCAACGCCTTCATATTTGCCAATGACTTTATGTGGCTCAACTATTCGATGAAAGTCAACACCGCTAAATTTTGGATATGAAGGAACGACTATAAGTATTTTCATTTAAATGTTTTTAATTTGTTTTTAACTGCTCTTAACGCTGAGTAACTAATGCCTGTTATCTTTTCAACCTTTTTCATGTTGCCATGTTCGTTGTAAAGCAATACGACTCTATTTTCAAACTCAGATAATTCAAGCATGAATAATTCTGCTCGCCTATTTATTTGCTCATCGTATTTGATTTCTTCAACTTCTTCTTTAATGTCAGAAATATAATAAGGCATTCTTTGCTTGTGTTCTGGTTCGTCTTGATCGTCTATGCAAATCAATTCAAATTCATTCTTTAAAACTAATTTGCCAAACGTTCCTGTCTTACTTGACATATTGCGAACGATGCAATAAAACCAAAAATTAAGACCATCTAATCTTGGCAATCTATCTTCTGGCATTTCAAGAATCTTCAAGCATACTTCTTGCATTATGTCTTCGGCATATGAGTGATTCAAAACTTTGCAAATCTTTTTAAAATTTGGATCGCTAACTATTTTTTGAATCAATGCATTTCTCATTGCTTAGAAAAAGTATTTTGGATTTTTGTTCTTACTGCTTCCATTCCACCTGTTCTAATAATATCGTCAACCAATAACATCACTGTCACAGGTTGCCTTGTTTTTCCCTTTGGTCTTCCGCGTTTACTTTTTACTATTTCCATTTGACAAAAATATTAATTAAATTTAAACTAAAAAACTTTTAAACGAATATTTGCTTAAAATCATTTAAAGAGCGTATAACGAAGTATTTTTGCCCAAGTGATATAACACTACTCTCAAAGTGTTTTTGAGCCATAGATTGAGTATTAATATCGTTCTTGACCTCAACAAATATTACTTGACCTTGTAAAATTACAAT
>Ga0208600_1000078_pt1 | contig 12423 bp, 13 predicted proteins | sample LakMenEpi08Oct12_FD_150681 | JGI IMG/M metagenome (GOLD analysis project Ga0208600, IMG submission 150681) | Freshwater microbial communities from Lake Mendota, WI - 08OCT2012 deep hole epilimnion (SPAdes) | ecosystem: Environmental > Aquatic > Freshwater > Lake > Epilimnion/Euphotic zone ... | reverse complement strand
AATTTTTTCAATCACCTCAATTTTTTTATTCCCTGAACTTTTTTTCAAGTATTCAATAAATTTTGGGTTATGTTCTCTTGTTGAATATCCTATTGTTATCATTTAAAAACTTCTATTTTGTGTTCTACTTTTATTAATTCTCCCCATCTACCATCATACCTTGTTGCTCTAACAATATGATTATCAATCCAATGGTAGTTACCACCCCTTGGCTTGTTAAACAAGATGTTATGGTATTTAAAACCATGTTTATCTAACCATTGTTTGGTGACAATTTCGTGGTCATCTGTTCTTGATGTAAAGAAAGTAATGATATGACCATCATCAAACCAAGAATTAATTATTTCAACAGAACCATCATATGGTAATGATGTTTCCATTCTCCAAGGTTCTTCGTTTGGAATGTCGTCAGTAATTGTACCATCAATGTCAATTAAATAATTTTTGACACCATCAGGTAATGCGGGACTAATATTATTTTCCATTATATTCCTGTACTACCAAAACCGTTGTTACCTCTATCTTTATCCTCAACTTGACCAACTTGTTCAATGCTAACATATTTACCTTGAACTACGGGGCATAAAACACCTTGACCCACTTTCATTCCTTTTGGAATTGTTACTGTTGTGTTGTTGGTGTTAAACACAATAACTTGTATTTCGCCAGTATATCCTTGGTCTACTGTTCCTGGAGTGTTAAGAACTGTTAATCCTTGTTTAATAGCTAAACCACTTTTTGGTCTAACTTGTATTTCATAACCTTCTTCAAAAGAAACTTTTAGACCTGTTGGAATTAAAGCTCTGCCAAATGGCCCAATAATAACCTCTTCAGTTGCATGTAAATCAAACCCTGAATCTGAAGGGTATGCGTATTTTGGAAGAACCGCGTCTTCATGTACTAATTCAACTTTAATTGTTCTTAATTTAGCAATATTGTTAATTTCTTTTTCCATATCTTCAAATGAAAGACCTAACATGTCTTCTAATTCTTTTTGATATTCTTCGTCGGGTTGAATACCCATTTCAGATTGAATTTTTTTAAATTGTTTTTCAATCTCTTCTCTAATTTTTGGGTCAAAATGACCAAGTTGTCCTAAATCCATTATTTTAATTCGTTTAATTTTTTTATTACATCAATTAATACTGACACATCTTTTTCACAATATTTTACAATACCTTTAATATCTTTTTTAATCCAAAAAGCATCGTGAACTTTATTACCTGTAATTTCCATTGTTTTAGATGACTCAACACCTAAACAAACACACATAAGTTCTAATGAAGCAATTGAACCATATCCACCATATTGCCATACTTCTTTGGTATCTAACGCTTTAATTTCCCATGGTTTTGTGTCGTGACCTGGTAAAATTTTAGGTGGCATGATACCATTCATAATCATTCTTTTTGCCATCATTGGAATATCAAATCCTTTTACATTGTGACCACATAAGTAAAACCCAAGTTCACCAACTCTATATAGAAGTTTTTGAACATCTTGTAATAGTTTCTTTTCATCAGGATCGCTAAATGATTGCATTTTAACATCACCTTTATCTGTTACGAATGCAACGCTAACACATGCAATTCTTGCGAATTCAGGAACCAATGCCGATCTATTTACAAACATCTGACCAACACCTTTATCGGCGTCTTCAGGAAATCTTTTTTGAAACCAATCAAAATAGTTTTCAAATTGAAATGAGAGAGCTTCGTTATATTTGACCAAAGAATCCCAATCAGGTTGAACACCTACAGTTTCAATGTCTAAGAATAATAATTTTGTAATTGGTATGTTTATCATTTGATTATTGATTTATAAAATTGTGCCCTATCTTTTGTTACGTTATTTAAATCGTATTTGTCTTTAACCGTTTCATATAATCTTTCACCCATGTCTTTTGCCATATTTGGGTTTTTAAGTAATTTTTCAATGTATTTAGACCAATCAGAATGATTTCTTTTCTCATCTACTAACATTGCATTTCCGTCAACATATTCACCATTTTTTAAACAATGTTTTAAATCAATAGTGTAAGGTCCAATATCAGAGGCAATAATCGCTTTTTTATAGAAACCAGCCTCAATAACTTTTAATTGTGATTTAACTCTATTAAAAAGATGGTTTTTAATTGGTGCCAAAGATACATCAAATTTTGAATAATTCTTAGCATAAGATGTAACAGGTTTTGTCCACACTCGTAAATAAGGTTCATTCATTTCGTTTGGAAATGATTCTTGAGTGTAATTTAATAAGAATTTTTTATAATCTTCAGAAACAGTTGTTAGATTTTGTGTAAAGATTTTTTCATATTGTGCCCAAACAGTTTCATGAGGTAAGATGTTTCTTTGTTTTTGTTCTTTTGTTTGTTGATTTATTTCAGTAACCGTACCTCTAGTGTCAAATCCACATAAAACAAATTGTAACTTGTCTTTATACTGAGATAATCTTCCTAAATCTAATAATTGTAAGTCATGTAAGTGAGATGAACCACCTAACCAACCAACTCTTAATCGGTCTGATTCAGGGGTGGGCTCTTTAAATTGTGGTTCGTTTGGATTAATTGCGTTAGGAAATACGACAACATTCTTGTTTAATTTTTTAATTTCATCCGCAAAAATTGTTGTGGTTGTTGTAACATATTTTGAAACCTTAAGATTTGCCATGATTTTTTCGTTAATCTTATTAACTCTAATAATATCATGAATTGGATGTTCTTTTCCTGGCATCCAATAGTCATCAATATCACAAACCGTTATAATCTCTAATGAGTTTAACATTTGGATTAATCTGTTAGCCCTATCAAAATCAGAACCAATACTTCTATGGAATACAACAATTTGATACCCTTTCCAAAAATTCATATCATCGTATGATGGTTCGTAAATAATATCTACGTGGAAATCGTCACCGTAAAGATTTTGTAAAAAGACGTGAGGGTCTACTGACCTAAATTTACCCACACCTGTTCTATCAGAGGGGACAACTAATACTTTGATTTTAGACATAATAAATTAATATATTTTATCAAAATATAGTAATTCACGACTAATAAATAAAGCGGTTAGGATAATTTTTTAATTTTGGTAACTTTACCCTCAAAGATGTGTTTACCAACTTTAAAACTAAAAACTTCGTTTGATTTTTCAGAACTTTCGGTTATTAAACCATTTTCATGTAATGCATCATTAACCGCTTCATTAATCATTTTTTTGATTAATTTATAGTCAATTCCTCCTACAGATGGTTGTGTTTGTTGAACTTGTTGTTTTGGTTTTGCCGATTCAGGAATATATCCTTCTTTGTTTGTATTCATTAATCTTGACGCTCTTTCAATCAAATCATTAGATATTGTTGTATTTTGTTGTTGGGGTTGTCCAATAGGATGTTCCATCATTAACCTTTTAATTTCATCAGGTAATTTAGAATTTTTAATTGCGTCTACTGTAGGAACTCCAACTGGCTTGGTGTTTTCTCTTGGTACATTTGAAAGGTAAGGTTGTTGTGTTTGTTGTGTTTCCTGTAAAAATTCTGCAGGAATATTGTATTTTGCGTTTGGAATGTCAAATGTTTCAGGTGAATTTAGTTGTTGTAATGATGTCGGTGGTAATCCTCCGTTCATAGAATTTGAACTTTTAATTCCATCTGATTTATCCATAATTGCTTTAGACAAAGCTAATTTTTCCATTAATCTATCCATATTATGTTATATTTTCTTCTTCGGGTGTTTGAGGTTGAGTTGGTGGTGTTTGAGGTTGTGGTGTTTGAGGATTATTATCAAACTTAGCATTTATTATAACACTGACCATACTTTTATCACCGTTAAAATTATAACCTGGTTTAGGTTCATTGTAAACCTCACCTGTAGGTTTGTTTGATAGTATTTTATCTAATCTAAAAAGTCTCCAACCAGGCAATGGTTGTTCACCCTTATATCCTGTATGAGACGCTCCTTCACTATCCCACGCCCTTAAAACTTTATTACCCGCTTTACTAACTCCTAAGCATACAGGTTCAATTTGACGTATACCTCTACCACCTGGTTCGTCACCATCATAGTAAATAATAACGACTTTTCGTCCTTTAATAGCATCAATAATACTATCTAAAGAAGCAATTTCGCAAATTAAACCTTTTAACGCTCCTTGTAGTTTCATTAGAAATTAGGGTATACTTTTGACGAGTTAAATTTATTGATTTTTATTTCACTTTTTCTTTCAACAACGTCTTCAATTGTTCCTGCTCCCGTGTTATATACGTCTAAGAACTCTCCAGTTCCTCTACCTAAAGAGTCTCCGTCAGCGATAGCGTCTTTATTAACTACTGAGTATTCATTACCAACTTTATTGTAGTCGTTTTTTGGAATTAATTTAGCTCTTTCTTGGTCGGCGACAGCGGAAAGTGTGTTTGGTTCCGTTTGATTTAAATCAACAGGTGTTTGTTGTGCCATATTATTATATTTTTGATATTAGTTCGTTTATTCTTTTAACACTTTCATTAACAGATGGATTATATTTGTCCACAGTTTTTGAATGTTCTTGAGATGGTCTTACATTTGTAAAATCTTTTTTCTCGTGAGAGTCAATAAATTGGTTCATCATACCACCATTCATTTTGTTTGTCTTGGTATTCTTAACATAATCCCTCATTTTTCTTAATTCATCGTTAACCCAATTTTTTATTTCAGCGCCACCATTTAAAATAAATGAAGGTTCTTTATGGTTACCTTTAAAGTTATCAAAAAAGTTTTTAATTCTTTTTAATTGTTTATAATTGATAAATTTTTGAGATTGAAGTTCTTTATTTCTATTATAACCTTCAGTATTTTCATCCGCATTTTTTACCATATGAAAACATTTTTTCATATGTTCCCTTTTGTCGGATGGGAATTCTATTTCGTTATCGTATAAACTTTTATTCACCTTTTTTTATGAGTTTAATTAAATCTTCTTTTGAGTAACCATTTTTTTCAACATGATTTAAAAGAGACTTTAAATTTTTTCTAATTAATAATGGTAATTCATCAATGCTTTTACCCATTTCTTTTTTACTAACTTCAGAATTATCTGAATTTTTTTTATTCATCAACATATCTTCCACAACTTTAATCATTTTTTGTTTTTGAATTTCTGATAGAGTTGCTCTTGTTACAAAATTTTTGTCTTTATAATATTTTGATTTTTTATCTTTGTTTCCTGTTGGGTCTTGTCCTTTTTGTTTTGTTCTTTCTTTAGCTTCGTCAGGGTCCATACCCATCTTCTTTACTAAATATTTGTAAGTTTGAGCTCCGTCCATATCTTCAGTTTCTTCGTAACCAAAAGCGCCTGACATATCAATTTCACTAACTTCTTCAACTGACTCACCATAATATGTTCTATAACCACGAGAAATAGGGTCATTTGTAATTCTTGCTGCAGCAACAGTTTGGTCCATGGTTTTCATTGGGTGAAGTTTCGGGTCAAGAATTGGAATTTTAGAATTGGATAATGCTCCATCTAAATTGACTAATTCTTCTAAATCTTTCTTAAGACCTTTAGTTGTTTTAATTTTTTTCTCTTTGGCAACTTTCTTAAGATGGTTTTTAACCTTAACACCTTTACTTTTTTCAAAATGAATTACCTCGTCTTTTTTACGAGCTTCTGTTAAATTTTCCTCCACAGAGTAGTATAAAGAGTATTTTTCTCCCTTATCTCTTAAAAGAAAATAGTATGGTGATGAATAAAATTCTGTATCTGTTGTAATCATCTCTTCTTTTTTATCTTATAAATACTAGCACACAAGGTATTTATCATTGTAATATGGCATATCAAAATATTAATCAATATAATTTTAGAAGATTTGGTCTAAAACCTGTCAATGAAGTGACCGACTTATGTCTTGCATCAGATGAAAAAGATTATGACCAAGAAGTGATCTTTTCACCGTTATTAATTGGTGAAGACGATGGTAATAGAATGCCATTCAAATTTAATTTTAATAGTAGCGGTACCACATTATGTCAGGTTTCACCTTGTGTTTTTAGTAGTGATACAATCGTTTCTGAAAATTATTGGAATCCAACAGATACTGACCCAAATTTTTGTCCTATTGTTACTAATTTATGTGATGTTGGTCTGACAGGTATTGACAACGGGTTAGTTCAGAATATGTCAGGAGAAACTATTCAAGTAACAACAGGGTTATATACAAATATTTCTGATAAATTTAGCAGATACAAATATGATAGGAGAATGAAACTTCATCCTATTACTGGTTTTACAACAACACAAAATAGATTATGGAATGATGGTTCATACAATTATGATTTATCTTACACAAACGCTGGTGGAGATATTGGATATGTTGCAACTTTAAATGGTGGTTTCTATCAAGGGTTTTACAAACTTGCAGGATATGATTATCAAGTTTTCCCTGAAAGAGTTAGTTTAGGTTGGACGGCAGAGTTCATGTTAAAATATAGATGGACAGGTAATACTTCAGTTGGATTAAATGTTAGATACCCTGAAAATAAAGGAACCTTCTTTTATATGGGGGCAAGATCCGAAAATAAATTTTATCATTATGCCGATGGTAGTCCAAAACAAGATACAGGATATACAAGAGTTACCTCAGGTTTAACTTGTATGCATACTTGTGGTTGTGCTAGTAGTGCAAACACATCTTCAGAATGCCTTCAAGTATATCAACCATCAGGAGGAACAATAACAACATGTACTTGTGGATGTGCGTGTGATTGTACGACCACAGCACAATACCCTGAAAAAGACCCATTATATGATGAGGTTTCAAACGCGCTGTCATTAAGATTAAGTGGGGATACTGGTAGTCCAAGATTATGTGTTAAAACATATAGAATAACTGGCGGATGTGAAAGTACTGGAACTTGTCTTACAGGATTAACATATGTTACAGGAACTTCAGTGACTGAATGGTGTTCAACAAGAGGTATCTTTGATGATTGTTCAGGTACAACATATCAAAATGTTGAACATTGGGCTCAAATTGATGCCGTATTCCAAAGATATGAATGGTTTGACACTTGTGACCTTTACGATAAAGGTGGGTTAGGGTTATTAGTTAAAGATGTGTATTTTGCAACAATTGAAGGTAGGAGTGTTTCGTTAATTGAACCGCCAATTACCCGTGAACAACCTTATGACCCAGCGTCGACTGAAGTTGTAACATTTAATGACATGTGGACTGAAGAACAAAAGTACAGATTAGGTACACTTAAGTTCTATGTTAATGGTAAGTTATTCATGGTTGCCGAAAACTTTGAAGAAATTATTCCAAGATTATTAAATGTTGAAAAAGAAAAACAAATTGGTGTTGGGTACAACATTTCAATTGGTGGTGGTACCCAAGGTCTTCACGATAACTTAACTTTTTCAGGTGGATGTCCCACTGATTTAAGTGGTTTACAATATCAACAGGACCCTGAATGTTTAACAACTTATGATTTAGACAATACAATTTATTCAGGTTTAACAACCCAAATTAGATTAGAAGAACTTTTTGGCGGTAGTATGATTGGTGATATTAGTGCATTTAGAATGTACACCGAACCATTAAATCCTGCTCAAATAAAACACAACTTTAGAATATTAAAAAACACATATAATTTATTAAATCCTGATTGTCCTAATTGTAGAATTGTAATACCATCAAACGATTTATATTACATAATAATACCTGATAATGATTTATCATATATTAGTATACCTGCGAATGATTTGTATTATGAACTAATTCAACCTAGTCCAACACCAACAAATACACCAACAGTAACTCAAACCCCGACAAATACACCAACACCAACGGTAACTCAAACCCCGACAAATACACCAACGGTAACTCAAACTCCGACAAATACAGAAACGCCAACAAACACACCAACGGTAACTCAAACCCCAACAAATACAGAAACGCCAACAAATACACCAACGGTAACTCAAACTCCGACAAATACAGAAACGCCAACAAACACACCAACTACAACCGAAACACCTACACCAACAAATGCTTTGGATGTTTTTAATATAACTTCAGGTTCAACCGCAAATATTGCTTGTGATAGTGGTGTTATTGGAGTAATATATGCAGAAAATTTATCTTTTGATACTAATACACAATTCTATAATAATCCAAATGGAGCCGTTATTGGTGATATGTCAGGATATTATAGTTATAGTGGGTTAGTTGTTGAATTAGACTCAAATGGTTTTGAGATAGGTGGATTTAGTTCTTGTGCTGTGGTTCCTTCGGTTACACCAACTAACACTCCAACTGAGACACCAACACCAACTAACACACCAACACCAACTGAGACTCCTACTAATACACCAACCGAAACCTCAACACCAACTAATACATTAACACCAACTGAAACACAAATCATTACTCCAACACCAACAAACACTAATACTCCAACCAATACACCATCCTCAACACCAAGTATTGTAACTTCAGGTTTGGTTATTCAACTTGACGCATATGAAAGCTCAAGTTACCCTGGCACAGGAACAACTGTTTTTGATATTACAGGTGGGTATGACCATACATTAATTGGTGCAACTTACACAGTTCTTAATGGTATAAAATGTTTTGATTGTACAACAGGAAATAATAGAGTTGATTACAACTTAACAGGACCTTTATTACCAAATTCAGGATACACATATATCACTTGGGCAAGATTGATACCTAGTAATGCTGGATTTAGAACAGTACTTTATACAAAGGGTCCTCCTAAAATCACACCAATTACAATACCTAATGGAACAAGTACATTAGGATATTGGGCAACAGGATTTGTAAGCTCAGGATATGATGTAGCATCTTCAGCTGGCGTTTGGGTTCAGTTTGCGGTAGTTGGAACAAACACATCTCAAACATTCTACATAAATGGTTCACAGGTGGGAAGCACAATTAATGAGGGTGCTGGTGGAACTACACATTGGGGGTGGGGTAATAATGATACTGCTTCTCAGCCTTGGGGACATGTTGCCAACATGTACTTTTACAACAGACAATTAAGTCTTGATGAGATAACACAACAATACGATTATTTGGCTCCAAGATTTGTGGAACCAACACCGACCCCAACTCCAACAGTAACACCAACTAACACTCCAACACCCACTGAAACACCAATAACAGAACTAATTAATCCCGTTTTAATAAGTGGTATTAATGAATATATTTCAGTTGGTAATGGTGAGTATTTGGAATTTTTTGAACCAGAACCAACACCAAGTCCAACAGTAACTAAAACACCAACTAATACACCAACTCCAACTTCAACACCTGTAGTTCCCGTAACTACTAATCTTAGGTTATATTATGACCCAAGTAATTTATCAAGTTACCCTGGAACAGGTACGACAATTAATGATTTATCGGGTAATGGATTAAATGGAACAATGTCCAATATCACATATACATCACCATACTTCACATATAATGGAACCTCATCACAAGTTAGTGTTGCGGATAATGTGTTATTAGAACCAGGAAGTGGGGATTGGACTATGGAAGTATGGGTTAATCAATCAGTTTTAGGTAATGATGTTGTACTTGGAAAGTTTGATGATGGGGGTCTTACTGTAGATGTAAGTTATAGTATCAGAACAACTAATACTACATACTACGCTCAATTAGGTTCAGGTAGTGGTAGTGGTTCATCATTGTTTGTCAATAGTACAAACTACGTTGGAACGATTGGTACTTGGTACCAAATAGTTTATGTGTTTACCAATGTCGCATCTAATACACTTGAAACATTTGTAAATGGTGTAAGTATAGGAAGTGTGGGTCATAGTTTGGCAAGTATATTAAACTCAACTAACCCACTTTATATTGGTAGTTACAATGGTGGAGAGTTTCCTCAATGGTTTGATGGAAAAATTGGTATAACTCGTTTATACGACGCATCACTTACCTCTTCCCAAGTATTACAAAACTTCAATGCGGATAAATCAAAATATGGATTATAAACAAATATTTATAAAATAAAAAATATGTCATTAACAGGTAAAACAATCGGAGAATTAACTTTTTTAGCGGAACCAACCAATAACACTCTTATTCCAGTAGAACTGAGTGGTGTAACCTATCATATTGCTTACTCAGGCATCACAAATAATCTTGGTAATACAGGTTCTTGGACAGTAACACCAGGAACTAACAATTACAGTTTTACAGTTGATATTAATAATACATATAACTTATGGGTTCTTGCAAATATACCAAATGGTATAATAGTTTATAATGCAACAGTAAGTGTTAGTAATTCTAATGTACCTGTAATTGGTGTTCAGTATGCATGGAATTATACTGGTGGGGGTAGTCCAATATTGTTTACAAGTATCCCTGTACAGATTATAGGAACCGCGGGTGCAATATCCACAACGTCACCAGATGTAGGTACATCAACAAATACATTTGTATTCGGTATTCAAAACAATACGGTATCAGGTCTTACGGTTAATTACGGATATGTTAAAGTAAGTTAAAATGTACACTACAGACTGTAATTACTATAGAATAACAAATTATAATAATGTCCAAGAAGGATATTATAGTTGGACTGGTTGTACTGATATAATTGGCGTTAACCCTGTTGACCCACTTCAGACAAGTTATTTTTGTGCTAAAGACATTTCTGTTGAAGAATATGGTGCACCGCTTGATGTGGTCTTTATTGGTTTATGTCCGTCAAATACACCAACACCAACATTAACTCCAACACCAACACAAACTCCTGTAACACCAACACCTACACCAACACCTGTTACTCCAACTCAAACACCAACTCCAAGTGCAACGCCAACCGTTATTTATATGTATAACTTATGGTCAGGTGGGTATTATCAAAACGCTTGTGAAGCTGCGGGTATGTTCGCAAATCCTGCTAACGTAACAATCTATACAACAAAACCATTTAATCTTTTAGTTCCTGGTGATAATGCCTTTGGTAATCAATCATTAACAATACCTCCAGTAAACGCTAATTTTACAATTTCAAATGGTAATAGATTTATTCAATTAAGTGGAACGTTAGTAATTAATGTCGGATTGTGTTAATTTAAAATAATTAAGTATTTATTTATATGGCAATTGGAGTAAGAATTTTAAGTGATAATTTAAGTGGTCAGACCACAAATGTTACGTATTTTCCAAACACTGGAGGTACAATTGATTTGGGGGTACAAGTATTCCCATTTAATTATATATCAAGTTATTTTTATGGTGACTACGATTGTTATGTTCCAACTTATGGATACAATTATGTTGTTAATGTGCCAGGGCCAACGCCAACACCCACACCAACATTAACACCAACCCAAACTCCAACTGCGAGTGTAACACCAACCCAAACTCCAACTAATACTGAAACACCAACTAACACTCCAACTGCGAGTGTAACACCAACAGTTACAGAAACTCCAACAAATACTCCAACTGAAACTCCTACACCAACAGTTACAGAAACTCCAACTGAAACTCCTACACCAACAGTTACAGAAACACCAACAAATACTCCGACTGAAACTCCTACACCAACAGTTACAGAAACGCCAACCAATACACCAACAGTTACAGAAACACCAACCAGTACACCGACACCAACATCATAATTTTTAAAAAATTTTAAAACAATAAACAATAACGTAGTATTTATATTTAAACAGAATTTAAAATGGCATGTAGCAAATATACTCTAACAAATACGGGTACAACCGCAGTGAACTTCAACTATAGAAGATGCGATGACTCTATGTGGGAATATCAAGTAAATCTTGACCCAAATCAAACTAAAAATATTTGGTTAATTGACGGAACCTATGATGCCGCTCAATTTTTTGAGGCGAGCATTGTTTTGGTTAATAACGGAGTATTTCCGTTATCTCCAACACCAACAAGAACTCCAACTCAAACCCCAACGCCAACTCAAACTCAAACACCAACTGCAAGTGTAACACCAACTGCAAGTGTAACACCAACTCAAACTCCAACTAATACTCAAACTCCAACTAATACTCAAACTCCAACACCAACTCAAACTCCAACTAATACACAAACTCCAACTAATACACCAACACCGACTGTTACACCAACAAACGCTTTAGAGGCTTTCAATATAACTTCAGGGTCAACCGCAAATGAAGCATGTGGGGGTGGATTATTAGGAATTATTTATGCTGAAAATTCAATGTTTGACCAAAACACACAATTCTATATTAATCCAAATGGTATTGTTTCAAGTGAAGACATATCAGGATTTTATAGTTATAGCGGATTAGTTGTTCAGTTAGAATCAGATGGATTTGAAACAGGAGGATTTAGTCTTTGTTCTGCATTACCGTCACCAACCCCAACACCAACAACAACACTTACCCCAACACCAACAATAACAAG
>Ga0208600_1000073_pt1 | contig 12754 bp, 20 predicted proteins | sample LakMenEpi08Oct12_FD_150681 | JGI IMG/M metagenome (GOLD analysis project Ga0208600, IMG submission 150681) | Freshwater microbial communities from Lake Mendota, WI - 08OCT2012 deep hole epilimnion (SPAdes) | ecosystem: Environmental > Aquatic > Freshwater > Lake > Epilimnion/Euphotic zone ... | reverse complement strand
AATGCGGCCTCGTCAATTAGTAGCAAAGATACAGCTTCAGATCTACCTGCGTCACCAGCAGCTGATACTGCTTTAATTTGAGATCCGTTATTTAATCGTAATGTAAGTTTATTATTTTCGTCTGCTGTTACTTTTAACCATGATGGTAAATTTTCATACATGAATTTTACCTTAGTTACCATGTTTTTAGCAGTTTCTTGCTTTGTAGCAATACAAAGTACGTTTTTATCTTTATGGAATAACATTAACCATAAAGAATAACCAGCTGATAGTGTTGAAATACCTAATTGTCTTGATTTAAGTACTATACTGTATGGATTGTCTTTCCATAAATTTAATACTTTATCTTGAAATGGATATAAATTAAACATGATTCTTCCTCTTTGAGGATGTTGAATATAACAGTATTTTTTCATAAAGTGGCTTGGGTCACTCGCACACTTTACATATTCCTGTCTTATAACTTCACGTAAGTCTTGACTCATATAACTAGTAAAATACCAACAAAAGCAATAGAACTAACTATGAACTTTAATTTGAATTTTTTTATTTGTTTTTGGTAATCAGTAATAATATTATCTTTATATTCTAATTGTTTTTGACGATCTATATCAATTTTTTTATATAATGAAATAGATGTATCTTGATTTTTTATAATAGAATCTTGATTGTTTGTTATTGTAACTAAAATATTAACTGAATCTCTAACTACTGTGATTTGATTTTTAAGAAAATCACGTTCATTTTTTACAATTAAAGCATTTTTTAATGTTTTAGTGGGAACTGTAACTAAATCCTCAGTTAAAAGCGTTTGTGAACTCACTAACAAGGGCATCATTAGACAAGTTATTAATACGATTATGTTCTTCATTGTATTTAGTTTTATATAAATCGGCTTTATATTTTAAACCCGATAATTTTGTTTTATCTTCTGTTACTTGTTTTTTATAAACAGCAGTAACTGAATCTAATTGGGCAATTTTAATTTTAGTAGAGTCAATATTTGCCTGTAATGAATCTATTTTATTATTTAATGTTTCGTTTTCTTTAGCCAAACGGAAATTAGGATTAATGTTAAGAATATTTACAATTAATAACACTAATCCTATGTATCCTAAAAATTTAAGAATTTCTTTATACAACATCAAATTCAAATTTATCCTTTAATGCTTCTAATTCTTTCTTTTGTGCTGTTTTTTCTTTTAATTTAGCAACAATATTTGCTTTTTCTTCGCCTTCAGCTTTTTTATAGTCGTTAGCTAATGTCTTCATTTCTTTTTCTACTTGAATTAAACCTTTTAATACTTTATCTAATTTAGAAGTACGTTTAGTTAATTTATCAGCAGCTTTAGATGCTTGTTTGTCAATATCTGTTTCGTCTGGCGCTGAGTCTTCGTCTCCTGCTTTATAGTAGTCATCAGCTTCTTCTTCGCCTGTGTTAATATCTTTTTCCACTGCTTTAACTGCTTTTTCTATTTTTTCTTTAGATGGTTTAACAACCGCTGCTTTTGGAGCGGCTCCACCCATTGATACTACACCTTTATCTTTTAACATACCCATTAATTCTCTGAATTTAGGATTGTTAATACTAGCTGTATCATTTAAACCAAATTCTTTAGCTACATCAGCAACTGACATTTCACCTTTTTCTAAAAGATATTCTAATGCTTTTTTAACATTACCTTTAGCTTTTTCAATTAATGAAGCTAATTCATCTTTCATTTCTTTATTTAAAATGTAAGATACTTTAGCACGAGCCATTTCATTTAAATCATTTTCATTATTAGATAATGACATCATTAAATCTTTTAAAAGATATTTAAAATCTTTATCTTGTAACCATCCTCTTGTATGAGCATAATAATCATAAACATCTTTAACTGAGCTTAATTTTTTAATATCCTTAATAAATTCATCTGGATTTGGAGATACTTCTGATTCAAACTCATATACTGTTTGTTGTAATGGAGTTAAATCATTAACTTCTTCAGCTACGGCTATGGATTGTCCTGATTTTTTAGCTTGATCAATTGCTGCTTTAACAGTAGCAGTTGATGTTTTTTCTGATTTAGCTATTGTGTTAATATCATCAGTTGTTGTTTGTGGACCTACCATAGTAGTTTCACTTAATGCACCTATGATTTCTTCACGTATAAAAGATTTAAATTCTTTGATTTTCATGTTATATTTTTCTGATAAATATTATGAAAATATTGTCTCTTTAACTTTTTTAACACGTTCTTCATTAGTTCCGCTAATTTCTACAAAATTTTTCATACGATGTGAATATCTATCAGCAATTCTTTGAATAAAGAAATCAATTGTTTTTCTAAACTCATTATCAGTTTCACGTACTCCGTTATTTTCCATAACTGTTCCAATAGGATTTACATAAAATATATAATCATATTGACTAACAAATAATTTAGCGTAATCTTCAAATGCTTCTTTATCTAAAACATTAATAGATTTAGCGCATTTTGCAAATGCTATAACATCAATAACTGTTCTATCAGTAATTAATTTAGGACGCATTAATTCACTAACACGTTCGGCTAAGAATATAGTTTGACCATTTAAAGTACTATCAGTATTTAATGGAATACCTAAATCTTTTAAATATTTACTACGTTCAGTTGTAACATAGTAGTCTTTAAATTCAGGCAATTCACCTAATGATTTTACTAATGTTGTTTTACCAACACTCATTGTTCCACAAAAACCTATTTTCATATATTATAATGTATGTAAAGTCTCTAATGAGACCAAGTTGTAATTAATTTGTTTAAACTCTAGAACCAGCTGCATTGCCAGTTGATGATTTGAACCATGGTAAACCTTCACGTTGTTTACAATGTTCTTTAAATAATTTTTCAGTGTATTTAATACCATATAAATAATACTCACGTTTTTTTCTTTCACCTTGAGGTATTAATGCTGGTCCATCCCAGTTATGATACTTGCCTTCCCAAACATACGCAATTGTTCCGTCTGCTTTTGTTAATTTTTTAGTTGGTTCAAATTTTTTATTTTCCATATAATTAAATATAACATCAAATTAGTAGGAGGCCAAACTTATACTGCGAAACTTTCACCACATCCACATGTTCGTGTTGCGTTTGGATTATTGAATTGAAATCCTTTACCATTTAACCCATCTGAAAAATCAAGTTCAGTACCTGCTAGATATAGGAATGATTTCATATCTAACACTAATTTTTCTCCGTTATCTTCAAATTCCTGGTCACCTGATTTAATAGTATTGTCAAAATCTAATTTATAAGATAAACCAGAGCAACCTCCTCCTTGTACTGATACACGGAGGAAGTATGTTTCATCAAAATTAGATTCTAATTTGATTACTTTTATTCTATCTCTAGCTTTATCTGTAATTATCACTTGTATAATTTTAATGTTCCACTACCTATTTCATAATTAGATAATTCATATATTACATATGATTGATTTTCAATCCAGTCTCCTGTATTGATATATCTAATATTGTCTATAGTTTTGTCTACTGGTGTGTGAATATGTCCACAAATAACAGTATGGCAATTACGTTTTTTAGCTTGTCTAACCATTTCTTGCTCATAATCAACCATAAATGAAACAGCTGCTTTAACATTATCTTTTAAATATTTAGATAAACTTGTTTTCTTATTAATTTTCTTTAATAGTCTATCAATAACAATAGCAGCATCATAACCAATTGAGCCTAACATACCTAACCAATGCATTTTAATAATGCCATCATATTTGTCTCCATGACAAAACCAAATACCACCTTCGATAAATTCGTCTACTATTTTAATATTACCTAATTGCATAGGTGTATATTTTCTTAAGAATTCATCATGATTACCTGATATCCAAATAATTTCTTTTTCTTTAGATATTTTAAACAACTTACGTATTACTTTGTTATGATCCGTGCTAAACTTCTTATAACGCTGGAATAACCACCCATCAATAATATCGCCTACTAATATTAAGCGGTCGTATTCTACGGTTTTAAGTAAATTTATAATAGCTTTAGTATTACAACCTTTAGAACCTATATGTAGGTCAGACATTACTAATGTTTTCATATTATTTTAATAATGATTCGGCAACATAAATACCATGTGCACCACTAACTGTAATACCTCTCGCACTCAACGCATCACCAACAAAGTGTACATTTGGATATTTAGTTAATGCTAAATTAGTATAGTCTACTAATGGTTCTGGTGATAAATATTTTACTTCAGGTATATAAACTCCCCAATCATCGCCTAATGTTGGAAATATTTTTTTCATATCATCAATAAAATCTTCAATATATTGAAAATATCCTTGAAATTCTTGTTTTATATCTTTTAATCCAATCTCATCAACTTGAGCTGTATTAATAAGAGTTCCTTCAGATGTGGTTGATGGATTACGAGTACCATTAGGTGAATAATATAAACCTGTATTGTTAGGTTTAATTTGTAATTTATTTACTAATTCTCTAGACCAAGTAAATGGATCTTCAATATCCTTAATTTCCATAATAATACCAAAATTAGTCATTCCATTTAGATATTTAGGATCTTTTTTAGCGTGACCATTGTAAGTAACATCACCATATGTTTCTTCTACAGCAACATAAGCCGCGTTATTGTTTGTACAAAATGAACGTAATGAAACACCTTTATCATCAAATTTTCTATATAATTTAAAGTCATATGAAATATCAATTAGTTTTTGAAAGTGTTCTTGTGGTGCTTCAAAACGTACTCCAATTTGAACTGATTTAGGTTCATCTGGTAGTTTATATTCATTTGCTAATTGTTGAGCAAAATCAATTCCTGATTTACCTACTGCAAATATAAGTTCATCATAAGTACCAATCCAAGGACTACCTGTAGTGGTTTCACCAAATATTTCACTAAAATTAAAATCAATAGTTTTAACTTTAGTTTCCCAAAAAAATCTAACACCTTTAGATACTAAATAATCATACCAATTTTTAGCAATTTCAGATAAATAATCTGTACCTACATGCCATACAGGAAATAAACGTAAACCGAAATATGGTTTAATAAAATCTGGTTCAGCAATTGGGTTTGAGCATTGTACTTCTTCAGGTTTAGGATGGAAACGTTTAAAGTTAGTAATAACTTGATCCATTAATTCCATTGCTTTTTCCTCGCCTGTGTACTTAGCTAATTGACCACCAATAGCTGTATGGTATGTTAATTTACCATCACTCCATCCACCTGCTCCTAACATTCCTGTCATCACCTCTTCAGGTAAGCGGTTATATGGATCTTTACCCATATCAATGATAGTAATTAAATTACCATCATATCCATTATCTACTAATTTAGTTGCAGCATTAATGCCTGCTACTCCGGCTCCAACGATTACAATTTTTTTCATATATTTTAATATAATTAATTTTTAACTAAAGGCCAAACTAAGGTGGCCCACCTTTTTTAGGGTGGGCCACAGCTCCATAATGTTTTATAAAATCGACAGGCTATGAATCTGTCTGTATGTTATTTATTATTTAAAGAATGACATATTATTATTAACAGCATATAAAAAATCTTGAGAAAATTTATAAGCTTGTTTAATTCTTTTCCCCATATATTCTTTATCACCCATAGGTTTTCCTTGGTGTACTGAATTGATAAAAGTAATTAACATATTTTTGTCTACTTCTTCTTCTTTACTTGTTGTATTGATTTTATTTAAATAAGATATAGCTATATCAGGTGTTGTACTTTTTATTGCTTTTACCATAGCATCATATGCTTGTGTATTTGACATTTTATTTATATCAGCTGTGTTTCGTTTTGCATATGAAACCGGCATTTCAGTTTTTACAACTTGCTGGATTGATTGTTTTTGGTCTTGAGAAAAACCTGGAGATGCTAACAATGATGATAATATAGCAGCAGTCATTAAGCCTTTTTTAGCATATGATTTAATTTTTTCTAATACATCATCAAATACTCCTTCATTTAATGTATTAATTATATCATCAGCTATTTTTTGCTCTTCTGGTGATAAAGTAGTTTCTTGAATATCTTCTCTATATTTACTTTCAGTAATAATCCCAGCAAGTTTTTGCATACGGATAAATTGCTCGTTTAATGGTTGCTTCATTATTATTTAATTTTATTAAGTAATTCTTTATGATACATGTTAACAGCAGTTTCTAAATTTTTAAGATCAGCATCATCAGCTGTGTTATCTCTTTCAAATTCACGCAATTTGTTTAAATACTGCTTAATAACATTTTTTTGTCCTATGTTTATAGGACTATCATTTCCGGACATTTCCTCATTTATTTTAATTCCCGCAATTTTTTGCATTTTTATAAATTGCTCATTTAATGGCTCTTTCATTTTTTATATATTTTTAATTTTAAATTATATTCCTGCTAGTTTTTGCATTCTAATGAATTCTAAAGATAAAGATTCATTTATTGCTGATGGTGATTTTATATTTTTTACAATAGAACTTATAGACTCCCAACTTTCTTTAATTAATTCAATTATAGCATATGCTAATAATATATAATGACCAAATTCCCATATCTTTATAAGATCATCTGCGTAAGGAATATAAGCAGAATATTCTTTTATTTTTTCTTCTACCCAACTCCAAGAAGAGTTAAAAACTCCTGAAATTTCCATAACAGCTGATATAAGTTCTGGAATAACATGAAATTCCATAGCTTTAGGGCCTCCTATTTTTTCAATAAATTTAGATATTAGTGTTAATATTTTAGAACTTGCCCAAGAACCAGTTATACTTACAATACCCATTACTGGATTTAATGCTACTTTTATTATGTTTCCTAACCATGTTTTCCATTTACTATTTTCTTCTGCTTCTAATAAAACATTAGGATTATTTAAATGTTCAGTAGTTTGTTTATTAAATATATTTTCTTGAATATTTTTTCCTGCTTCTTCTGCTTTTGTAATAACTGGTTCAACTACTTTGTCGCCAATAGCATCAATCATAGTACTTGGGTCTTCTATTTTACCCTTAAAAAAACTATCTATTTTAAGTATGTGATTTATTTCAGCTATTAAATCATCTCTATCTGGGCCATTTAGTGCTTTTTTAAAGGCTTCTGTTATTTTATTTTTATTTTTTTCTATTAATCCTTTAATTGCTGTTTTTCCTTTTGAAATAAGATCAGTAAAAGCTTTTTTAATTTGAGCCCAAACTTTTACAACATAATTTTTAATTCCACCAAAAGTAGATTTAACTTTTTCCCATCCTGATCTAAACCAATCTGCTATACCTTCGTTTACTTGAGATTCAAATAATACTATATTTTTTCTATGAAAACTAGAATGTGATTCAAGATATAAAGATAATGCTTGTTTTTCACCACTAGTAAAATAATCATTATTTGGTATAGATTTAATAAATTCTTCTTGAACTATTTTTATAGTCTTAGGTATTAAAGAAAATGAAATTTCCTTTTTTACTTCTTTAATTAATTGTTTTAATTCTGATTGTTTCACGACTTATATATTTTTAATCTTAATGTACCTGTACCTTTTATAGCGCGGTGCCATTCATGTCTTGGTATAAATATTGGTTGGTTTATAGAAGTCGGCAATTGATTTTCAAGTTGTAATTGCCAATCTGTTTTACCCATTACTTCAACTGTTCTGTCTTCATCATCACGATGCCACATTAGTTCAATTGGATCTATATTTTCGTTAAATTCACGAATAATATATTCATCTGTAACTTCTATATCAGTGTATGGTCTCATTTAATTATATATTTTTATTTATTAGTATATATAATTTATATTCATCATCTCCCCAACTGCCACCTAAAGATTCAACTTTAGTCACATATGGTAATTGTTTCATCATTTTTTCAGCTAAACTTTGATATATTCTATCTCGTTTACTATTTCTACTTGTTTCTTCATCTGCCTCATTAGCAGGATGGCATTCTAATGTAAATTCACCATAGCCTTTAAAGTCAATTTCAATAAATTTTTTTAGAATATCAACAACAGTATTTAATACTGCTATACCGTCTCCTGATTCAGTTTGAGCCCATGGATTTCCTTTATTTAAACCAAAACTAACATCTAATATTAAATCATCATTAGTTATATCTTCAGGTTTAGCTTTAGAATTCACTAAAGATATCCAGTAATCTTCATATGAATTATTTATAGAAACAAAAATATTGTTTCCTTTTTTATTTATAAAATTATAACGTACACCATCACTTGTTTTTTTAGGACCTGTGAATGAGTAACTTTCTGTTAATAAATCAATGAGTTTGATCATTTTCTTTTAGTATCAATCATATCGTAATAAAATGAATCTCCATCTTCAGTTACCCATCTATCAGATTGGTTTTCTACTGATGGTAATTCAGTGTCTACTTTAAATTGTTTTAAATCTTCAGGTAATTTTTTAGTTACCCAATTTGAATCTTTCCAAAATAATCTATTATTTGGTTGACACATTAAATATCCATCATCTGCTTTAAATATATGTCCACATTTATAATCTGATGGTTCATCACTATATGGATTATCATACCAATCTACAGTAAACATATAAGTTCCCCAAACTTTACTTCCGTCTCTTAAAACAATTTGAGCTCTATGATATGATAAAAAATCATATTCTACAACTGATACATTAACTGAAAAACAATCCCATAATTGTTTAAAATTAAATGGAATGTCGTTTTCTGGAATTTTAGTATAGATTTCAGATATTGGAACCCTATTTCTAACCATACCATCATCAGTCATAACATGAAATGTTAATATTTTTCCGGAACATGATTGTAGTCCAAAAACATAAACATTTAAAAATACTTCTGAATCTTTTTTATTTTTAGTGAAATATGATTTACGAACTAAAGCTTTAAAACTTGGAATATCCGCGTTTAACATATTATTTTTCTCTAATTAACAATTCGCCTAATACTTCTAAACGACCAACTTCACGTTGGAATTCATTTTGAGTCATATCTAATGATATTTTTTTATAGGTTTCATCGAATTCTTTTTTAGCTGCTTCTTTATCAAATTTACCTTTTATAGCTTTTTTATAATAAGATGGTTTCACATTAAAGTGAGTATATGTTAATAAAGCATCGCCGCCTTTTTCTTTAGCATTAGCTATAATTTTTTCAGCACCTGCTAAACGATTTTTAGCAAATGTTTCAAAACTTTCTTTAGCTTCAGTTAATAATTGAATAAGATTAATCATTTTTTTATTTTTTTAAATGGAGCATATCCTGAACCATATGGAGCTGATTTGCCAGATTGAGGATCTGGAGTTTCTGATATAGTCCAAGTTTTAGCATCATGTGCTTTTTCTTTCAATTTAAATGTAACAACACCACGAATTGATTTAATATCTTTTTCTACTTTAGTTACAATATTAGTATTGTCATTTAATCCTTTAGGGAATGGTGATGGATCAATTTTAATATCTAAATAAGCATATTCATATTGTGATGATGGATTACCTGACTGATATTCTCTGTTATTAACAATAGTTACACCTAATACAGCTCTAACATCAGATAAAATGTATTTCATTTTAGCAACTTTAGGGTTGATAACAATAACACCACCAATGGCTAATACCTTTTTTGATGAAGCATATTCTTCTTTAATTGCTTTTTTAATTTCTGATAGTTTCATAATTGTAAGTATTACCAAAAACCGGTAAAAGTAGTTTTAAATCCTAATAAGTTTGCGTAACGAGGTAATCTACATGACCAGTAACGTGCTGTTGTTTTATCTTTAGCTTGTGGACAATTCATTCTATCTGAAAATGCTTTACGTGCTTTAGGATTGTTTAGTTTTGCTCTTAAAGCTCCACCAGCCATACCAAATGATATTTTTTTAACTTTATCACCGTCTTTAACATAAACATAGAATTTTTTAGATCCACCACGTTTTGGTTTACCTAATGCTACTTCTTTACCTTGGTATTTAGCTTCAGTTATTATTTCCATTAATGGTAAATCTAAAGGAACAAATTCGCCTTCATATTTTGCCCACCTGCCAATATCAGTACGTTCAAATATTTTTTTATCTGTACCTTGTAATTCAATAATACCTTTAGACCATAACATTCTCGCTTCAGTCAATAATTTTTGATGAGCGAAACTGCCTGGGCGATATATATTCTCGGTAAGCTGTATTTTACTGTCTATATGGTAACGCATCGCCTCAGATATCGCCATATTGTACTGCTTAGACTCTACGAGTAAAGGCGGTGTATTGCAGTGTTTGCATGAATCGGTTACTTTGTAATTTTGCAAAGTTTCTGAGATAAGTTGTTTTAATTTATTCATGATTATAAATATGTTAAGCTAAATAACATCTAGGATTAATATCTGATGCTAGTTGGAATACTAGTATACCATTTTCTATTGCTTCTTTAAATTTATTAAAACTTTCAATACAAATATAATTATTTTGATCATTTATAAATAATAACTCTTTATTTTTTAAATAACCTTCAGCTAATGCCAATCCTATAGAATCATTTAAAGATTTAGGAGTTGATATATCTACGTTAATTTTTAGTCCTGGGTATAATTCTGTTAATAGATCTTCTATTTCAGCTTTATCAGCTCCAGTTTGTTGAACTAATTTTATCCAAGGTGTTCCTGGTTTAAGGTCAATATTATATTCTTCAATAAATTTTTTAGATTTATCTCCTTTAAAAAGATCTACTTTTTTTGCTCTGCTAATATAATTAGCGGATGCTATAATAGATTTACCTCTTTTTACTTCTAATACATGACCATCTATACCTATATCACCGCTTGTATCTTCACTATCTTTGCCTGATTTATATTTTACTGCGTCTTTTAAAAATGTAATTAATGCTAATTCGCCTTTACCAAAAGTAACATTGTTTATTGCTCCAGGCATATCAATTATTTTATCTTTAAATGTATCTGAAAGAGGAATTGGAGAAAATAATTTTAAAAGATTATTATTATTTAATAAATCAGAATGATTAACTGTTGGTTTAGACATATAGGTTGATAATTCATCTAATTGATTTGCTTTGTCAGCGTAAAATATAATTTGATCTGCTACATTGCCTGTTATATTTTTTTTATTAAGTTCCTTTGTTATATTTTCTTCTAACTTTTCGTCTTCTTTATCTTCTTTGCTGTTTATTTTATTTAAAAAATTAACTACTTTCTTTTTAGATTCATCATCAGATAAAGATGTTAAAAGATTTAAAATTTCATCATCATAATTTTTTTCTTCTTCTTTTAAACTAATACCTAAATTATTTAATAATGATTCCATTAATAAAATATCCTGTTCATTCTTCATGTCAGGATATCCTTTAGGAAATTTATAAGAATATTGTTTTAAAAACTTATCGATTGGATCCATTATTTTGTTTTAAATTGCTTTAAATTATTATTTAAATTGTTTTAAATTATTAAATGCATTTCGTAATTGTTCATCATTAGCGTTTAATAAAGCAATAAAAGTATTCGCTAATATTGTGTTAGCAGTTGGACTTAACATTTTTTTATTTTTTACTAAACTAATAGTATTATTAAAGTTTGAACGATTAAAATCTTTAATTTTTAAATCGTCCCATACATCTGTTTTAATTTGACCTTGAAGTTTTGGACTGTCAATAGTGATTTCTAAAATTTGTTCTTTTATTAATGTTTTAAGTTCTGACTTTTTCATAATATTTTCTTGTATTCCGGTTATTGTTCTACCTGCGTATGTATTTTTAAGATAATCTACTAGTTTAGCATTCATATTAAAATCATCTTCTAAAGATTTTGTATCTGGCTCAGATTCAATAGCTTTAGTCATTAATTGTATAAATCCATTTTCTACAGTGTCATCAATTATAGCACTTGTTTCATCATCTACTTGTAATTTATCTAACCAAGTTTTTGTTTTTTTAGTATCTGAGGCTTTAACAAATGCTCTAATAAAGTCAACTGCTGATTTTGCGGTTCCTATACCAGGTATCACTGTTTTAGCAGCATCTATAGCAGCTTCTATTCCTACGCCTAATGCTTTAGAGCCAATACTTCCTGCTTTCTTGGTTAGCTGGATATTTTTAATAGCTTTTTTTAAATCACCGTATGTTTCTAAATTAGCCATAGTTTATTATGCTTCAGCTGGTACTGATGCTTCTGCTGGAGCTTCTGTAGCTGCTTCATCACCTGAGTCTTTAAATGACGCGTTTGCATCTTTTGAAGCGCCATATGATAATAATCTAGCTATAGATTCTGTAGCCCGCCCTTCGTCTTTTATATCGTTTAACCAATATTTTTTACCTTCTGATTTACAAATCCATGTGATGTCATCGTATAGTAAGTAAAAGAATTGATTGTTCGCTAATAATATTTTAAATGTTGTTGGTTTAGGTGCTATCCATTGTATCTCACTAACAAAATCTTTATATTGAGTTGTTAGTAATTGAATGATAGAATCACGTAATGTAGGGAATTTAGCTAAAATAGGGAACTTATCCAAATCTAAAGAAATATCTGTTTTAGGAACATCTAAATCTATTTTAGATTGGGCTTTGTAAACTTGCTTTACAATAGCGCGTATTCTATTTTTAAAGTCTTCTTTTACCATTAGTTTTTATTTTCTTTGTTCCAGTCTGATAAACTCATCATGCCTACTTCAGTATCATAATCATCATAATAATTATTTTTTACTCGTTGACCTATTTTTTGAGCTTCAGCTTTTGAA
>Ga0208600_1000059_pt1 | contig 13546 bp, 26 predicted proteins | sample LakMenEpi08Oct12_FD_150681 | JGI IMG/M metagenome (GOLD analysis project Ga0208600, IMG submission 150681) | Freshwater microbial communities from Lake Mendota, WI - 08OCT2012 deep hole epilimnion (SPAdes) | ecosystem: Environmental > Aquatic > Freshwater > Lake > Epilimnion/Euphotic zone ... | reverse complement strand
AATTACCAGTATTCAATTATTAGGTGGAGGTCAAAAAACAACGCAAGAACAGAGTACGCAGCAAGAAGATAGTTCAATGCCGCCACAACCGATTAATCAGCAACCGTCTCCTGAAGCGGTAGAATATGAAGACGATTTACCATTTTAAGATAAAAATTAATTAAATTACTTATTCATTTAAAAACAAAAACGATGGCAAAGACAAAAAAAAAGGTAACTAAAACTGATTTAGTAAGAAAACATATTCTGAAAAAGAAGTCTATTACCACTTGGCAGGCTATTGAACTTTACAAAGCAACTAGATTATCAGCAATTATTTTCAACCTAAAAGAAGAGTTTAGATTGGCAGGTAGTCCAATTATGACAGAATCCATGAAGTCTAAGGATGAAAATGGAAATACTGTAAATTTTGTTAAGTACAAGATTAAGTAAAAAATTAGGGGTGCGACTATATACGCACTTTTTAAAAAATTTAGTAAATTACGGTTGAACAAAATTTTATAAAAAATAAATTCTACCTTATGTTAGTTTATATTCTATTCATTATTTACTTTATCCTACTTTATTTTTGCTATAAAACAGCAGAATTTTTTCAAGAAGAAGAAATTTAATTACATTTATAAAAAAATATATGGCAAATAAAAAAGCATCAAAAAAAGCAACTGTAAAGTATATTTATTCAGTAGTATTGTGGGATAGTACAGGTAATAAATTACTAGATAAAAAAACTGTTAAAGTAAGCAGAGCAACTCAAAAAAGCGCAAAAGAATTTATGTCAAAAAAATATCCCAAACCATATTTCTTTGAATTAGATTCAATAGAAAAATAGAATTTATAGACAAGTATTTTAATTAATGCTTGTCTATTTAACAAATATTAAAACGAAACAAAAACGAAACAAAAATGTATAACTTTTTAGAAAAAGAGGGGTATTATAATATTAAAGAAATACCAAACAAGGGTATATGCGCTTTGTGTAGATTCGCTTTTACTACTGGATTAGTAATAGGAATTAACCCTATTGGCTATGTTGGCAGGTATTGCTATCCGATACATGCAGATGCCGTAAAAGCAATAAATGAATGGGATGGAGTAGGAGACCCTATCGGGGATTGGATAAAATACAAAGGAGAAGGTAGGGAAAGAAGTAATAATTTACTAGAAAAAGAATCAGAGAAAAAGGTATGTAACAAGTGTGGAAGTAAGAAAGACTTAAAAGAATTTTACAATTCAACATTTAATAATCGTTATGACAACGCTTGTAAAGAATGTATAAGTAAACAAAAAAAGAAAAAGTACGAAGAGAAAAAGAGAGAAAGGGAAATGTTTTCATAAAACATATTAAAAAAATAAAATATGGGTTTAAGTCCGAATATATGGGGTAGACAAGCATGGCAATTTATTCATTGCGTTGCTTTATCTTATCCAAAGAATCCAACTGAAGCGCAAAGGGATATGTATTTAACATTTTATCATTCTTTATCCAACATATTACCATGTGAAATTTGCGCAGCACATTATAAATCTAAAATCGAAAAGAATCCACCTAATATGACCAATAGGGCAGAATTATTTAGATGGACAGTAGATATTCACAATGAAGTAAATATAGATAATGGCAAAAGAACATTATCATATTCAGAAGCTTTATTGGCAATCGAAGAGAATGCTAAAGATAATACAGCAGCTATGATGAAAGCACTTGTTTTCTCCGTAGTTTCTATAACAGGATTAATGTTACTTTCTTTTGCTTTAAGTAAAAAAGAGTAGCTTTGCGATGTTTCGTTTTAATGCGGAGTTTTTGTCTAATTACTCCTAAGCTAAAACATAGGGGAGATTTTCTAAAACTTCTCCCCTTTTTATTTGTTGTTTTGAAAAACAATGTCTTATATTTGCTAAAAGAAACGAAATGATTACCAAATTGCTTGAAGCGACAGCCATAATCAATAATAAAACAATTAACATCATCAATACACAAATGGATATATATGTGGATTGGGATATAGAGATAATCAAAAAAGAATCATCATCCATAATAAAATGTATATTCAAAGAAGTAAAAGGACATTTTGAATATGTATCTAAAAATGAAGCCTACAAAAAGGTTATATCAATAGAATTTAAAAGCGATAAAGATTTTAAAATCACTCACATTCCATCTTTATCAGAAAACTTAGAGCCTATAAGTGCTGTTATAAATTTAGATTTAAAAACAATTCAAATAAAATTTTAGATAATGGAAAAAAAAATGAGAACAAAGATTGAATTAATACTTAGCCAAAGAAATTTGTCACAAACAGATTTACAGAGGTTAATTCAAGATAAGTCGGGATTTAAAATCGGTAGGGATAGAATCAGCAAGATAGTTACAGGTAAAATAAAGAACTATACATTGGAAACCGCTAAAATGATTTCAGAAGCTTTAAACGTAAAAATAGACGACATAGTTGAATTAGAAAATATTAAGAAAAATAATTATGTGTGAGAAAATTCATAATACCCGAAGAGTTTTTTAAACGTATTGCTGAAAAAGGGAAGTTGCATTCTCGATTATGGTTTTATTGGTTAAGCGAATTTGTTGATGAAATTTTTGATGAAACATTTATTGAGAAACAAGAGAAATTATATCCTAAGATTAGTGAAATAAGAGAAATATATTTATTCGGGGTGCAACTTCTTCAGCAAGACTTTAAAATAGTAAATGGTAAAAAAAAGGCTAACAAGCCTGTGAAAAAAGAAATTAAGGAAATGGCAGAAAAGGTATTGGATTACCTTAACGAAAAATCAGGGAGTACATTTAGGCTAGAATCAAACATCAATATTATAGCCGAAAGGATAGCAGAGGGATTTACAATTTCTGATTTTATCATAGTTATAGACAAAAAAATCCATGATTGGAAAGGAACTGATTATGAAAAGTACATAAGACCAATTACGCTATTTTCTAAAAAATTTGAAAATTATTTAAACGGAACAAAGGATGGAAGCGAATCTACCAAAAACAACTTCTCAAAATTTATCAGTTCAGTCGAAAGGGCAAAAGAGCTTATTAGACTTCGCAAAGACGAATGAAGAAACTAATATAATAATTTGCTTAGAAGGAAATAAAGCAATAGGATTATTAGAAAATCCGCAGGAAAAGCTTATAGATATAGTTTCTAAATGGAGAATGTATATAGGTATGCCCAAAAATGATGTATCAGAAGAACTAATAATTGTTGCTCAATACATATACGAAAATTACCCTAACATTACCATAGCTGAAATAGATTTAGCAGTAAACCTTTCAATAAGGCAAAAATTAAAGGATTCAGAATTTCATGGATATTTTTCACCTATGTATGTTGCCAAAGTACTAGATTCTTATTTGCATTACCGTAGGACTACCTTATCAGATGCCATGAGAAGAAGGGATAACTATATTCACGAACAGTTAGAAAAGGCAAATAAACCAAGCCCCGAACAACAAGCAAAAGATTTTAGGGAAATAATTAGAGGTTTATACAAAGAGTGGCAGGAAACAGATGAAATAAGAGACCCTTTCACATTAGCTTACAATTACCTTAGAAGAACAAAAATGCTATTGGTTACAAAAGCCGAAATTGAAGAAGCGCAGAAATATGCTAAAAACAAAACAACTAAAATAAAGCAGGAGGGTAAAATTCGTTTTGAACTTAATTACGAAAGAGAAGAAATAAAGTTAGCAAGAAATTGGTGTGTGCAAAATTATTTCAAAAATGTTAATATTGATATTTTATTAAACAACATAAAAGCCGAACATTTTAATTAATTTTATGGAAAATGCAATTGTAATAGAATCAGCGAGTACTCAACCTTATTTAAGTTTAGGCATATATTATGGAGGTATCAAAATAAAAAATAAACTTTATTTGTACATTAAAGAATACGATTCTTTTTTAAGAAATGATTTTGTTAAAAAATGGAATACATTTAAAAAAGAACGTAAAAGTTGGAAAGACTTTATTGAATATGTAAAAACCGTATAAATGGTAATAACTGGTAGGATATATGATATTGTAATTGTTAGCGATAAAATTGCTAAAATTATCTTAAAAAAGAAAGATAGGGATAAGATAATACCTATTGCTATTACCATTATGGGTTATTATAAGGATAAAGCTTTGAACGAAATGAAGCTAAAAATGAAGGATAAAATAAAAGGAAACATATATCTAACATCTAAGCTTTATAATGGGAAGTGGTACACAGACGTATTTTTTAGGGAGGTTTATTTAGTAGAACCTGCACCTGTAAAAATGGTTTCTACCTTATTTCAGACAGATGAAGGGCTAGTAGACACAGAAACAGGGGAAATCATGTAAAAATTAATTTGTTGTTATTTAAAATAATTTTATATTTGGTTAAAATTAAAACTTATGGAAGAAATAGTTAAAGACTACAATTGGATTATGAATATAATTCCATCTTGTTCAAACATGTTTCACATAGATTCTATGTTTAACATCATAGAGAATTATAAATTAAAGCATCAACAACAAATTGGTGAAATATCTATGCTTTTAATGCAGCTAGATTATTCAGTTAAGGAGAAGATTAAAGAAATTATAAAAACTGAAGAATGAGTTTTGCAATCGGTATTCCTACATTAAACAGATATGACTTGCTAAAGCCATCTTTAGCTATGTATAAGGTAGATTTTCCTAACATAGATATACATATAGTCAACAATGGTATTCAAAATGTAACCGAAGAAGAAAAAATAAAAGTCTACAATTTTGATAGGAATATAGGAGTAGCTGCATCATGGAATTATTTATGCAAAAAAATATTTTCGCAAGGGAATGAAAACGCATTAATACTGAATGATGATATTTATTTAGGCAAAAAAGAATCAGAAATAATTGAATTATGTTCAACTTATAAAAATTCATTTATTCGGGCAACCCCTGATTTTTGCGCTTTCATAATTTCAAAACACGTTTGGGATGAAGTCGGAGAATTTGACGAATGCTTTTTTCCTGCTTACTATGAAGATAAGTCCTATGATTATAGGATGAAGCTTAAAAGAATAATGAGAATAAAAACGCCTAAACTTAATCCGCACATATACAACAGTTCTAAAACCTTAGAAAAATATCCTGAATTAATGGAACTAATTAGGCAAAATAGAAACCAATACGTTAAAATGTGGGGAGGTGAACCTGAAAGAGAAACATTTAAAAAACCATACAATAAATAAAATATGACAGTAGAGAAAATCGCACAAATTGCACATGAAATTAATGCAGACTATTGTAGAAGTATTGGAGATAATACTCAACCTACATGGGAAAATGCTACTGAATGGCAAAAGAATAGCTTTATTAATGGTGTAAAATTCCATTTAGAAAACCCTGATGCTAGTCCTTCAGCAAGTCACGAATCGTGGCTAAAACAGAAAGAAGAAGAAGGGTGGATGTATGGAGAAGTTAAAAATACTGAAACAAAAGAACATCCTTGTTTTATGCCTTATGACCATCTTCCAGTAGAACAAAAAAGTAAAGACTATTTGTTTAAGCAAGTAGTAAATTCGCTTAAAAGTCTATTAGTTGATGAAATCTCTAAACAAGAACCAACAGCAGAAAGAGAACTTACATTTGGAGAAAGATTAGTTGGGCTAACATTTAATCCTTCGGGAGACCCTAAAGTTCAAAGAGCAAAAGAACTTTGCGCTGAATTAGCTGACTTAATAAATGATAATACTATGGAATCGCATAACAAAACATCCGATTTATTGACATCTAATTTAAGTGAAATAAAAAATAATTTATTGAATAATACTTATTGTGAAATATTAAATGCACAAATGAATGCAGTAAAAGTATTGACATTCAAATATTAAAAATAATGAATATACAAGAGATACAAGAAGAAATAAACAAATTAGATAGTTCTGAAATAGAACTCATTAATGACAAATGGCATAGTTTTAAAGAACTTTATGAATTTCGCAAAGTGTATAATGCTGCTTTATTTAATGAATGGGCTAGAGATTGGAGATTAAATGATGCTCCTATTGCCAATTTTAATGCTCATAAATCATGGAAACATAATGATGGCGAACTTTGTTTTGGTGGCGATTATTTTATTGTAGTTGCTTTATTACCAACAGGTCAAATTAGCAATCACTATGAATCTAAAGATTGGGATTTGTTTAAAATCCCTGAAACAGAAAAAGCATTATTCCCTTTTGATAATCATACAGCACAAGACGTATTAAATAGATTAAAATCTTTAAACCAATAAAAATAAAAAACAATGAAGTACTTTGAAGTAATGGTCAACATTAAGCTAGAAAGCGAAGATGGCAAAGGTGGTGTAAGAATTAAAAACATCAAAGAAAACTATTTAGTAGATGCCATGAGCGTAACCGAAGCCGAAGCAAGGGTTGTGAAATTATTTGGCGATTCGGGTTACAGTCAAGACTATGAGGTAGTAGGAGTTAAAGGAAGTAAAATAGTAGAGGTTGTTTCAGCCGAAACTAAATTGAAGCCTAAGCCAAAAGTTGAAAATTCAAATCAATTGGCTAAAGAAAAAGAAGAAGAAGTAGATTTGTATTAATTCGATACCCCACCAATACCCTATGGAATACTTTTCAATCAAATACGTAAGATGCCATTCATGTAAAAATGATAGGTATTCTTACGTAGGGGTATTATCCCCTTATTCAGAAAAGCCTATTATAAGAATATCTGATACAAAGAATAGAAACATATTTCATTCAGAGGATGAATTGCCGATTGTTTTAAGGTTTTTAGAAAGTAATGGATTTGAAACTATTGTAGAATCTATAAAAAAATAATTATGGTTAAGCTAGATGGAATAATTAAAAATGTTTTTGAAACTAAAACATTTAGTGGTAATTTTGAGAAGAGAATATTTTGGCTACAAAGTATATCTACTGAATATCCTAACACATGGCAGCTTGAATTATGGAAAAAAGATTGTGCAATGATTGATTCTTACAAAGAAGGAGAATATATTACTGCATACATTGACATAAAGGGAGCGCATTGGAAAAAGCCTGATGGAAGCGAATTTATAATGAACTCGCTTAAATGTTGGAATATTGAGAAAGAAGGTAAACTTTTCAAGCCAATTTAATAAAAAATCTTGCGTAGCGTAACGGTAGCGCATCACAATTTGGATGTGATGGTAGTGGTTCGATTCCATTCGCAAGAACAAAATATCCAAAATATGACAGAGTTTTTTCAAGAAGTTTACAATGAAGTAGTACTAGCTGATTGTTACAGACTTAAAAGTCTACCATTTTATCCTGATGTAATTTTTGATTTAGGTGGAAATATTGGTGTTTTTACCGAACATGCAAATTCATGTTTTCCTTTAGCTGAAATAATTACAGTTGAACCCGACCCCGAAAATTTTGCAGTTTTATCCAGTAAAATAATCAATAAAGCTGTACTAATTAATAAAGCTATCGGAGGTGGAGGACAATTGTTTAGAAAAGCCGATACTGATAAAGGCTGCTTATATTCTTACATAGACGACAATGGAAATATCCCTGATACTCATGTTAAGAGTGAATCAGTAAATCAAATTACTATACCTGAATTATATGCTGAAATTGATGAATCAGTTGGACTAGATGATACAAAAGTAATGTGGAAAATAGATATTGAAGGAAATGAAAATGTTATTTTCAAAAATAAACAGTCTATTGATTTATTGAAAAAAGCTGATTATATTTGTATTGAAGTACACTATTATTGCCCTCATTGGACTGAAGAAGATAAAAAGAACTTTGAGAATTTTCGTGAAGAATTAAGTGAAACACATAATGTAGAATACAATTATCCGAATTTCTACGCAATGAAAAAATGATAAATGAAAAACTTTGTAGTATCAAAATTGTTTGGCAGATGTGGAAACCAATTTTATCAGATAGCAACAGGTTTAGCACATGCCAAAAGAGAAAATTTAGATTTTTACACAACAACCGCTGAAAATGCTACTAACTATTTTAATACTTTTCCTAAGAAAGAAGTTGGCGGCAAGATTTATGAAGAAAAAATAAATGTGCATAATAATCCATTTTATTCAGAAATACCTAGTAAAATGGGTAACTGTATGTTAATAGGATATTGGCAATCTTTCAAATATTTTGATGATTATAAGGTTGAAATTTTATCAGAATTTAATTTACCATACAATTTAATCAAAGCAGTATCTATACATGTAAGAAGAGGTGATTATCTGATTCATAGCGAATTGTTTCCCCCTTTACCTATCAAGTATTACAATAAAGCAATATCATTTTTTAATGAAAAAGGGTATTATAACTTTCATGTTTTTTCTGATGATATAGAATATTGTAAAACCATTTTTGAAGATGGTAATTCTACTTTTACATTTATTGAAGGAAATACAGAACTTGAAGATTTATCATTAATGAGTAGTTGCGAACATAACATTGTTGCCAACAGTAGTTTCTCAATGGCTGCATCATGGTTTAATCAAAATGAAAATAAAATAGTTGTATGCCCTTACAAAATGTTTACAGGTGCAAATGAAGATATGATTCCGAATAATTACATAAAAATCAAATATTAAATATAAAAGCGATGGGTTATCAATTTAAACATGTGAAAACAAACGGTGCGCCTTTTGAAATGATTAAGGCAATTACAAATGGATTTGAAGTAGAAAATTTTGTTGAAACAGGTACAGCAGGTGGTGATACCATTTTAGAAGCTGCTAAAATCTACAAAAATTCACATAGTATTGAACTAATTGAAGGTAGATTATTAGAATCTGTAAAAAAAGAAATTAAGTACAAAAAGCTTAATCCTAATTTACATATCGGTTATAGTACAGCCATATTACCCGATATTATTAGCGAAATGGAAGGTTACGCTATTTTTTGGTTAGATGCTCATTATAGCGACCCTACCGCTTCCGCTGATGATGTTGAAGAATGTCCAGTATTGGAAGAAATTAGAATACTTACTGCTTACAAAAAAGCTATCATTATAATTGATGATGCTAGATTGTTTTTAGGTGCGCCCCCCGAACCATTAAATGCAGATAAATGGGCTAATATTCAGCAAATATTTAAGCACTTAAATGTTTATTTCCCTTATCATTTAAGCACAATAGTTGACGATTATGTTATTTGCATACCAAACGAAATGAAGGAGAATTTCGATAAATATTGGCAAAAAGGATTTAATGAAAGATACCCCGATTTTACAAAATTCGATTGGAAAAGGGATTGCCACAACATGTATATCAATTTAGGGCATAGGACTGATAGGAGAGATAGAATGGAAAATGAATTATCAAGAGCAGGTCTTAGTGCTGAAAGGATTGATGGTATGTATTACGACCAATATGCAGGTGATAGGAATATAATTCAAAAAATGCTATCAAGAAGTCAAGGTGCAGTAGGCTGTTTCTTCAGCCATGTTAAAGCAATGGAAAAAGCTTTACATGAAGGTAAAAGTGCATTTATCATGGAAGATGATTTAGTATTGGCTTCGGATATTCAGAAAAGATTGGATTATGCTCAATACTTCTTAAATAATCATCCTGATTGGGATATTATGTGGTTAGGTGGAACATATCATTTAGACCCCCCAAGATGGCATTGTGAAGGACATAACCCTGATTTACAAGATTGTGGTTGCGACCTTAAAAAAGATGTTGAAATTACCGAAGACCCTAGAATTGTGAGAACTTATGGTATATGGAGTACTTATGCTTATATAATCAATCATAGAAGTTTGGGTAAAATCTTAAATATGATTGAAAAAAATACAGCTAATTCTTATGCAATAGACCATTTGTTTATAAAGTTACAGCCGCATTTAAAAACCTACGCATTTGTACCTGCAATGGCTAAACAATATGATAATCAATCTAACATTCAGAAAGGAGTTATGCAGTTTAGCTTGTTTGCCGAATTAGGTGCTTATTGGTGGGCAGATAAAATGACTGATGTAGACCCTTTATCAATTGAGTGGGAAAAACCTAAAAAAGAAGAAGATGCTGATAGAGTATAATCAAATAATTCAAAAATATGGGTTACGTTTCAAAAACGTAATCCATATTGGCGCACATTATGGCGAAGAAGCTAAATCATATTATGATAATGGAGTTCAAAAAAGTATATGGATTGAAGCAAACCCTAGTTTGATACCAATACTTAAAAAAAGGGTAAATTATCCTAATTGCACTTTTATTAACGCTTGTTTATCGGATAAAATTGGAGATAAAATATCCTTAAATCTATCTAATAATGACGGTCTTAGTTCCAGTATTTTAGATTTGTCTTACCATAAAATAGCGCACCCTGATGTAAAATACATTGATTCAGTTGAAGTAATTACAGATACTTTAGATAATGTATTTGAAAAAAATAATATTTCTTTTGAAGAATGTGATTTTATGAATGCCGATATTCAGGGAGCAGAATTATTAATGCTTAAAGGTGCTAATAAAATACTACCCAATTTAAAAGGTATATACATAGAAGTCAATCAAAAGGAACTATATAAAGGTTGCGCTATGTTGCCTGATATTGACGATTATTTATCTAAATTTGGTTTTGAGCGTAAAGAATTAGTATGGTGTGGTGATTTCGGTTGGGGTGACGCATTTTATTTAAAAAAACAATAATTATGAATAGTTTACAAGTTTTTATATCATTTATTTCATTTGTAATTGGAATATTAATAGGTAAGTTATTTTTCAATTACTATATGATTAAGCCAATACTTATAGAGATTGATGAAGATGCTACTTTGGTAGTAAAAAAATATTTAATGAATAGTGATTATACTGATTATTTTAGCAGACTTAATAATAAAAAAGAGTATCATAAAAGATTAGAAAAGCTATTAAATATATATGAAATAAATGTATTTTGGTGGTATCTTTACAAGATAACCAATATGAAATTATTTTAAAAAATAAACAAAATGTATAAATTAACTATTTGCGTTCCATGTTTTGAAAGACCCGAAAGAACTATTAGAGCATTGAATAGTGTTATGGAGCAAGATATGAATCGTTGGGAAGCCTATTTTGTAGGTGATAAATGCCCAAACATTCAAAAACTAATAGATACAGGTATTGCACAACAATTTATAAATAAAGCAAAAGATAATGGTAATTTACTTGCAATATTCAATATGCCGCATCATTATGGAGGTTGGGGCTACCAAGCAAGAAATACTGTAATAAAACTAGCTAATTCACAATACACAATTTTTATGGACAATGATGATGTTATTAAACCGAATCATTTTTCATCTTATTATAATTCTATTGTAGAAACAGACAATGATTTAATGTATTTCGATACATGGTTAGAGCCTATCCCTAATCAATTTGGAACAACTGGTATTAAAAGGTTTGCACAATTAGAACATGGCTCAATAGGTCATCAGGAAATAATTGTGAAGACTTCCTTGTTAAAGAAAATGCCACCTGAAAGAGACCATTATGGTCACGATTGGACTTTAATTGAAAATATTGTAAATTCAGGTGCGAAAGTTGAATATAAAAAGCAAGAACCTACTTACATAATTAAAGGAGTTGGTGAACTAAGAGAAAAAAATATTGATTAAATTAAAAAATAAAATAATATGGAAAATAATTATACCGTAACTGACGGTCAAAATGGAGAAAAAATATTGAATATTAATGGTACTCAAAGTGTTTGCCCTTTTGTAGCACCATTGGTAACAAATTCCAATATGGGTACTCCGCAACTTATCAGATTACCTTGTACAACTCAATGCCCACTTGCAATAGTAGAAAACCAAACTTATAATGTATGTTGTGGTGGAGAAGAAATAACTTATGAATTAACAGAACCATCTAAAATATTAACAAAATGAAAACAATATTAATAGTTGTATCTCTATTTACTTTACTTTTTATAGGCTACTTTTACTGCGTTGTTATAGACAATAAATCATTTAATCTGATAAATGAATTATCGAAACAAAATGATAGCTTAAAGCAATCAAATTCAATTATTTATGAAAAAATCGAGAGTTATAATGATTCTTTACGCAATTATGATGCTATGATTTACGATTTGAATAAAGACCGAAACAATTTAAAAAGTAAAATATCCAATATTAATTCAAAATACAATAACCTACAATTAGACTATGAAAAAGCTAAAAATCATTCTGATAATTTTAATTCTATTGAACTTAAAAGCTACTTCACAGACAGCTTACGATAGTATTACTTGTTTGCCGAATAGCAGCCTAAAAACAGCCATAAATAGAATAGAAGAGGGTAAAGTAGCTAAAAAAGAATTAGACTTGTCTAAGGATAAAATACAAGCACTTACTGATTTAGTTGCTAAAAGCGATTCTACAATTTCATACCTCCAAAAGAAAGACACTATTAATCAAAAAATTATTGGTGGATATAAAGAAGCTATTAAAAATCTTAATGTAAGTATAAGTAATTCAGAATTAATGTATCATACTCAAACATTAAGATTAGCAAAAGAGAAAGTTAAGAAGTGGACTTTTTTAGGTTTAGGTTTAAGCGGCATTATTACGCTACTTATTATAAAATAAAGAAATAAATGAAACAAAAGAAAATTCTTTGCTTAATGGATTATGTGGCAAGGACTGGATTTGCTACTGTAAGCAAAAACATAGTGAAAGAATTAAAAAAACATTTTGGACAAAATCTTCAGTTAGATATTGTAGCAATTAATTACTTTGGTGAACCATATTACGAAGATGAAAATACATTTGTAGTTCCTGCACGAACTAATGATGTTAACGATGACCCTTTTGGGCGTTATTTTTTCCTTAAAATGCTTAATGAAAGCAATGTTTATGATGGTATATTTATTTGCCAAGATTTAGGTACTATTGTTTCATTTGTAGAGGTTTTAGAGCATATAAAAGCAGAAAAAAAACAAAACAATAAGAAAAGCTTTAAATCAATATTTTATTTCCCGATTGATTCTAAGATAGTCTATGAATTAACTAGAAATTTAGAATTTTTTGATTTATTGGTTACTTACACCGAATATGCCCGAAATGAAATATTAAGATTTAGACCCGAACTAAAATCTAAGTTGAAAGTTATTCCGCATGGTAATTGTTCAAAAGATTTTTACCCAATTGAAGATATAAAATCATTCAGAAAAGAATTTTTCAAAGAAAATTCAGAAAAATTCATAATTACAAATGTAAATAGGAATCAACCTAGAAAGGATATTCCATCTACAATATTTGCATTTATCGAAGCTAAAAAAATATGGAATAAACAATTACCCGAACCCTTTTTATACTTGCACATGCACCCAAAAGACCCTATGGGTTGGGATATTAGAGGGATAATGTTACAAACAGATTTAGTTGAAGATGTAGATTATAAGCTATTGCCAAAAGAATTTGAAGATTCGATGGTAGAAACTGAAATGTTAAATAAAATTTACAACTCTTGTGATGCTTTTATCAGCACTACTTTAGGTGAAGGTTGGGGATTGTGCCTTCATCCTTCTTCAAAAGTTTTAATGAGT
>Ga0208600_1000058_pt1 | contig 13592 bp, 16 predicted proteins | sample LakMenEpi08Oct12_FD_150681 | JGI IMG/M metagenome (GOLD analysis project Ga0208600, IMG submission 150681) | Freshwater microbial communities from Lake Mendota, WI - 08OCT2012 deep hole epilimnion (SPAdes) | ecosystem: Environmental > Aquatic > Freshwater > Lake > Epilimnion/Euphotic zone ... | reverse complement strand
ATAAAAAAGAAAATGACAAAGTTTGGTATATTAAAATCGAAGATAGAAAACGTATTACTTGAGTCGTATAAAAACGACACATTTAAAGACGAATTAAAAACATTTAAAAAACTTGTATTAGAGAATAAAAATGTTAGTAAGATTTTCTATATGTATGATGAGTTAAACTCTAAAAAAGGTTTGAGTGAATCATATTCAAGAGAATACATCCACGAATGTATTACTCTATATGAAAATGCTGTGAATAAAATTTTACCGGCAGATTTGAAAAAATTAAATATGTGGGTTAGAAATACTAAATCTAATAACTCATACGAAAATATCGATAACTTATTTTCAACAGATGTTTTAACCATTGAATCAAGAATTAAAAGTAAAAATTTAATTATTGAGAATTTGAAAAAACTTCCAATTACAGAATCCAAAGGTATTGAACTTCCATTATCAACTATGGTTAGTGTTGCAAATAAAACTATTAAGAATTATATTGATACTTTAAGTGAATCTGACAAAGCTGAAATAGTTAAATTGTTATCTGAAGATGATGGTGAATTATCCGTGAAATATAACACCCTTAAAGAAAATGTAGTTGATAAATTAAAAGCAATGAAGAATTCGTCCGAAGATAATTCAGTGAAAACTAGAATTGATGAAACACTTACAAAAGTGTTATCAGAGAAGTACGACAAATTAACGTATTTTAAACTTAAAAGTTTAAACGAGAATCTTTAATCGTTATCCGAATAATATTTTAATTGAACGTGTTTAGCCTTAGCTAACACGTTTCTTTTTTTTACGGAAGGTTTGATAAATTCTTTTCGCTTATTAAGTTCAGAACTTTGACGTGTCTTGATAACTTTACTTTTATAGAGTTTCAGTGCTTTCTCTATTGGTGTATTTTTATCTAATTTAACTATTAACATATATAACATATATATCAAAATAACAAAAAATTTGACCTGACCCCTTATTTTACCTATCTTTTTTAAAAATAAAAGGAAAAATATGAAAATTAATGAAAAAGGGGAAAACCTCTCAACTAACAGGTTTCAAAACCGCGAAAGTTGTTTATGGGACAGTTGATTCTGTAAACTTGAAATCACTTTACTTAAACGTACAAACATGGGTTGAACCAATCTATGAATCCGATAATTGGTCGAGAACAGTTTTAAATTTAAGTAGGGGTATTAAACACTCGGTTTACGAGTCGTTAAATAATAAAATTTTTGATACAAAATTTATTGTAGATTTAGATTTAAGGTCAAGTGGATTAAATTTGGGTAAAAAATCATTTATGAATTTAGAAGTTAATTTCTATGTTATAGAAGAAAACCTCGATTTTAAATCAAAACAAATTAAAGATACATTATTAAAAATTACAAATAAAATCTACAACGATAACTTTTATGACAACAATTATTTTAAGTTTTATCTAACTAAAAAAATCAAATCCGTTAAAGATACGTTACAAACCGAAAATGTTTAATATTTATTATTAAAACATTTAAAATGAGTTTAAGAATATTACAACCGAACGAATCAGGAAAAGGTATATTAGTTGAATACGATGCCGGATATATTAATCCAAAGGATAATCGTAACGAAACATTAATAAGAGAATCTAATGAAATGTTAGACCACTCAAAACCATTTGAATTTTATGCTGTATTACAAAAATATGATACACCAAATAGAAATGGTCGATTATACCCTGAACGTATATTAAAAAGAGAAGCTGATAATTATAAAAAAATGATTAAAAAGGGTACAGCTCTTTCAGAGTTAAATCACCCGGAATCATCTTTAATTGATTTAGATAGAGTTTCTCACGCAATCACCGAAGTATGGTGGGAAGGTAATGTCCTAATGGGAAAGATTAAATTATTGACATCACCGGGATACCACGAAAGAGGTATTTGTTCAACCAAAGGAGATTTGGCAGCAAATTACTTAAGACAAGGTGTTACTTTAGGTATATCGTCAAGAGGTGTAGGTTCTCTTAAAAAGATTGGTGAACAAAATGAAGTACAAGACGATTTTGAATTAATTTGTTTTGACTTGGTGTCCTCACCTTCAACTCCGGGAGCGTATCTATTCTTAAATAAAGATGACAAACATCTGTATGACGAGAACTTAGAAGAAGAGAAAAAAATGAGTATTGAAAGACATGTTGGTGATTCAGGAAATAAATCACTTGACTTAATGAAAAAATTAAACGATTATTTAGGATATTAAACTAAATAGAAAAAATTATGGACGAAAAGTATTTCATTGCAAAAATTACATTGGACTCAGTTGATGAGGCATCAGGTAAGATTAAAAAATTAAGAGAAGAAAAATTAGTGAGTGGTTACAACCCAACTGACGTAGAGGCTAAAGTAACAAAAGTATTTGAGCATTATACAATGGAATGGAGAATCACAGCAATTGTTGAAAGTAAAATTGATGAAGTGATAGAATAAGAATTTATATTCAATAATTAATTAAGGAGACAGAAATGTCTCCTTTTTTTATGCTTTTATTTTTTTGGTAATATTTATTAATATAAAAAACTCATTATCAAATTAGCAAAAATAATGCTTTTTTGATAATGGGAGATATTTATATATTAAAATAACTTAAACACAAATGGCAAAAGAAAAATCTTTAGTTGAAGAAGCTATCATCCAAATGAAAAATTTGGAAGAGGCGGTAGCGGAAAATGCAAAAGGAATACTTGCTTCGACAATGTCGCAAGAAATCAAAGAACTAGTAAAAGAATCTCTTACAGAACAAGATGATGAGGAGATTGACACTGAGGTTGACATGGATGACATGGATATGGATACAGATATGGACGATACAGAAATGGACGACGTAGATGTTGATATGGATATGGAAGATGACATGGATACCGATAATATGGATATGGATATGGATGATGAAGACACCATAGACCTTACTGACGTAGAAGATGATGAAGAAATCTTACGTGTATTCCAATTGATGGGACCTGAAGATAATATTGTTGTTACTAAAGATGATTCTGGTAACATCAGTTTAAAAGACGAAGAGAACAACAAAGAATATATGATTGTTGGTGAAGGTGAAGATGAATTAGAAATGTTCGAAGAATTTGACGACGAAGAAGAAGATATGGACTTCGATGACGAAGAAGAGGACATGGATTCTGAAGGTATCGAAGATATTATCTCTAGAGTATTTGATAATGACGACGAAGATTCTGAATTTGGAGAAAGTGATGAAATGATGTTTGACGAAGAAGAAGATATGGACGATGAAGAAATCGTTTATGAAATTTCTTTTGATGACGAAGATGATTCAGAGTTAGAAGAGCAAGACGACATGGACATGGAAATAGAAGAACAAGACGATATGGATATGGATGATGACACAATGATGGAATCTAAAATGTCTGTAAAACCAAAAGGAACCGGAATGGGTAATCCTAGTAAATTTAAATATGATGCAAAACCAAACCAAAATGGTGGATTTAAAACTGTGAAAAAATCAGTTAATCCAACAATGGGAACAGGTAAAGCTAAATTTGAATATAAAGAAGGTGAAAATCTTGAAGGAAAAATGAAATCTGTTAAAAAAACAGAAACAAAAGAGCAAACAACTAAAATTGCTAATACAACTAAAAAAGTTGAACCTAAAGAGGCTTCTCGTACATTAGGTAATGGAAGTAATTTCAGAAGAGGTGGGTTACCAAAACCAAGAGCTCACTCATCTTTTAATACCGCAATTAAAGAGAACCAAAACACAAGTGAATTAAAAGTTTTAAGAGAAAAGAATGAAGAATACAGAAAAGCTCTTAACGTATTTAGAAATAAATTGAATGAGGTTGCAGTGTTTAATTCAAACTTAGCTTACGCTACTCGTTTGTTCACAGAACATTCAACATCAAAACAAGAAAAAATAAATATCTTAAGAAGATTTGACGGTGTTGAAAACATTAAAGAATCTAAAAACTTATACAAAGTCATTAAAGATGAACTTACAGGGACTGCATCTCAACCTATGAATGAATCATTAGAAAGAACAATTGCTAAAGCACCTTCAACAGGGTCGGCAGTTAACTTAATTGAATCTAAAACATATGAGAATCCACAGTTCTTGAGAATGAAAGATTTAATGTCAAAATTAAAATAAAAATAAACTAAAAAATTAATAAAAACCAAAAAAATGGGAGCATTATTAGAATCAGGTCTAGTTGGTAACATCGGGTTAAAACACCTTAAAGTTATTAAAGAGGACACAATTAATAAATGGGACAAATTAGGATTTCTAGAAGGTCTTAAAGGTCACTTAAGAGAAAACGTAGCTCAGTTATATGAGAACCAAGCGTCTTTCTTAATAAACGAAGCAACTTCTGACGGGTCTTCAGGTTCATTCGAAACTGTTGTATTTCCTATCGTAAGAAGAGTATTCTCTAAATTATTAGCGAATGACATCGTTTCTGTACAAGCTATGAACTTACCAATCGGTAAATTATTCTACTTTGTACCAAAAATCCAAGGATATAAAGATGGTATTGCAGGACAATATTCAGGTGAGCACTATGCACCTGTTGGAGCTCCGGGTAACTACAATGATGGTACATTACCTTCACCTAACGGTACAGGTGGTAATCCAAATGCAGGTTACACTACAGGTTCAGGAACTTATAACCCTGTATACGAAAAAAATCTTTATGATTTATTCTATGAAGGAAATGAGGCTCAATTAGACCCTCCAGGATTATTTGATTATTCTAAAGGTCGTTGGTCAGCAATCACTGCTACTACAACTATCCAAAAATGGACAGGTGGAGTTTTAGTTGATGCTAACATTTCAGGAACAACTGATGGAGCAGCAGTTATTGCTTCAGGTAACACAAGAAAAGTTATCATTAAAATGTGTGGTTTTGCTGATACAGGTGCAGGAAAATTAATCGGACCTGATGGTAACGAAATGGATACTGAATCATTCTTATCTGACTTAATCGTTTACACAGGAAATGGTTTAACTGTTTCTTCAACTTCACCATGTACAGTTAGTACAGGTTCTTTATTATTTAGAGTTGTGACTCAAATCTATGGTAGAGGTATTGTGAAATATGGTAATACTACTCAAACTTACTTCCCTTCAGGTAACCCAGCGGGTACAGCATCTAATACAGGTAACGGTGGTTCATTCAAAAATGTTTGTGACGCTGATGGATGTATTTGGTTAGAAGTTGATTTATCTTGTCCGGTATGTGCTGATTGTGATTCTACATCTTTAGATGGTTACACAGGTACTACTATCGAAACTGCGGTATCAGGAACTTCATTCGCAGCGGCTTTCAGACGTTACGAAGAGTTAGAATTTGAAGATAAAATCGGTGAGGTTTCTTTCGATTTAGATTCAGTTACTGTATCTGTTACAGAAAGAAAATTAAGAGCACAATGGTCTCCTGAGTTAGCTCAAGACGTTGCGGCTTTCCACAACATCGATGCTGAAGCTGAATTAACAGCTTTATTATCTGAACAAGTTGCGGCTGAAATCGACCGTGAAATCTTAAGAGATTTACGTAAAGGTGCAGCATGGAACTTACGTTGGGATTACAATGGTTGGAGAAGAATTTCTCAAACAACTTCTTATACTCAAAAAGATTGGAACCAAACATTAATTACAGCAATCAACCAATTGTCTGCACAAATCCACAAATCTACATTAAGAGGTGGAGCAAACTGGATTGTTGTTTCTTCTGAAGTTTCAGCTATCTTTGATGATTTAGAGTACTTCCACGTATCTAATGCGTCTCCTGAGCAAGACCAATACAACATGGGTATTGAAAGAGTAGGTACATTAGCAGGTCGTTACCAAGTTTACCGTGACCCTTACTTCCCAGCTAACCAAGTGTTAATTGGACACAAAGGAACATCATTGTTAGACACAGGATACATTTACGCTCCGTATGTACCATTACAATTAACACCTACAATGTACAACCCATTCAACTTTACACCGATTAAAGGTATAATGACTCGTTACGCGAAAAAGATGGTAAATAACCGTTTTTACGGAAGAATTACCGTTGATGGTGTTAGAACATTTGACTTAAGAGAATTGAGATAATCAATATCTTATGATATACCAAAAAGAGGACAAATATTTGTCCTCTTTTTTTTTATCTTATATTTATATTAAAAGAAAAATTATGAAAAATTTATTTGAAATTTCAAGTGAAGAAAAAAATAGAATTTTAGGACTTCATGAAAGTGCTACTAAAAAACTTTATTTAATTAAAGAAGATATTACAGAACCTATAAAATTTAATATTTCAAATTCGTTTCCTAGTGGTGAATATGAGTTAAATAATACTACTGAAATTGATAATGCAATAAAACAAATTAATGATTATTTAAAATCCGGTAAAGGTTCATTTAACACTATCGTGATTAATTCATCAGAATCGAAAGTTCCAAATGAAGGTGTAGGGTTAAACTCAGGAGATTTATCCAAATTAAGAGCTTCGGAAGTTGAAAAATATATAAAATCAAAATTAGGTGATAAAATATCTATTAAAATTAATAATTTAGGAGCTCAAGGTCCTGAGTGGGATGAAACCAAAGGTTCTAAACACCCTGACTATACAAAATATCAATATGTAACTTTAAATTTATCCGCAGAAAAATCTACTGAGAAGTGTAACTTTAACATTGACTATGAAGGAGTTCAAGGTTCTAAATCGAATAATTATATTGCAATTTTACCTTCAAAATATCAAAATGACTTAAATGATAAAGGTAAATTGAGTTTTGATACGGGAACAATGCCTGATAGATTAATTGTTACTGATACTCAAAAACAAATAACATTAGACACCGGATATGTATCTACAGAATTATATTTGGATGATATAATAAATTATATACCTGCGTGGGTTGATAGTTTAACTAAAATATATAACCAAAAATCCCCTGCAGTTAGTGGTAGTAAAATAATTACTAAAAATGTTTCATCAATAGATGAATTAGTTTCATTGATTTTTAAAAACGAAAAATTAAAAAATATTTCATTAGATTTAATTAACAAAAATGATTTGAAAAAATTAAAGTCAATATTACAAGCTAATACAGGTACTGGTGAAGTTTCTTTAGGATTCGTTAATTTATTAGAGCAATATAATAATGGTGTTAGAGAGTTCGTACTTTATGAAAAAAGAACTACACCATATGAATTAGTATATGATACTAGTAAAGGTAATAATTTATTTTTTGTTTATGCACCTATTGGGGGTCCTGGAATGGGGTCAACAGGATTTAAAATAGAGGGAGGTTGTATTTAATCACCCTTTTTTAATTAATTTTAATTCTTTTAGTTTCTTTATCGTGGACATTTCCTGATTTGTCTTCATAAACAATTCCTTCAACATAAACATCGTTATGGGTTATTTTATATGAGCCAATAACTTTTACTTTATAAACTTTAGATAAGGAGTCCATTTTTTGAGTAACGGTTTGGTCTATTTTTTTGGTTGAAACTTTTTTCTTTTCTTGAGAAAACGACAAACCACTAACTAATAATAACAAGATAATTAATAATTTTTTCATAATATAAATATTTTTTACAAATGTAATTATTATTTTTTACTCTACAACATTTTTTTCAACTTTATTTAAAGTTCTAATTGATTTTGAGATGATTTCAGATTCCCCCAATGAAAATATCCCTGAATGAAATGCAAAACTAACTGCTTGTGTTAGGATATAGATTGATTGTTCTTTATCCATTGTTGATAGTAGGACATCTAAATGGTCTTCGTTGTACAATGGGATTGTATTAAATAATTTTCCGAATAGTTCTTGTTGTTGTTCCATAATTAAAATTTTGTATATTTATAAGTATATGAATAAAAATAACAAAAATCAAATTAAAGAGGCAACCGGTCATCGTGGCTCGGGACAAGTAAGAGTTCCTTTGAGCCCGGGAGTTAGATTGTTCAATAAAGAGCAACTACAACCATTTACTGTACCTACATCAAAATATGATAGTGCTGAATTAGCGTTTGATAGTTATGATGGTGAGATGAGTACTCCAAAATCTAAAATATCTAAAATAGAGAAAGAATCAAGAAAAATTGCCAAATACGTAAAAAAACATCCGGAGCAGAATGATGAAGAAGGTGGGGTATTAAATCAAACTCCTGGTAAAGGTAAGAAAATTGTTCCTATTGATGAAAATACAACGACCGTTAGTGCCGGAGAATACAATGGTCCTATTGAATTAGGTTTGAGAAAATGGATTAAATCTGAATTAGACCCATTTGTAAATACCCTTGAATCTGAATTTAATAATAAGAGTAAAAGTAAAACATTAAAAGGTAATAGAGACACCGTTGTTGGTATGTGGGAAAAAGGTGTGGATGGTACATACCACATTGATACATACGATGTAAATACGGTTAATGAATGGGTTGAGATAACCAAAGACACCCTTATAGAAGATGTTGTCCCAAATGGACTAAAAACCCCTTCAAAAAATGAATCATTAAGAAATATAATTAAAAAGGTATTAAAAGAAGAATTTAAAAAACCCCTTACTCGATAGTAGGGGTTTTTGATTTAAGTAAGATTTTATTCTTTAACTTTGATAATGAATGTTCTACTTGAGATTTCATTTGTTCAATTCTTCTCATACGATTTTCTTGAACTCTATTATCGAACATTCTAACCATTTTATTCCAATCTCTATCGGTCATGGAAATATTACTATAATAACAAACGTGATTAATGATTGTTATTTTTTTATCATCTAATACTACAAACACTCCCAATTTTTTATTTTCGATAATTCTATGTGAAGATAGTGGAGCAATTTCATAGATAGAACTTGGATGTTTTAATGTATTACGAAAAATAAACATACAATCGTTCATGTCTGCTAACTTACCCGCGTCAACAACATCATAAATTATTTGGAACTGCAATAATTTTTTTCTAACTGCTCTACGTTTTAATTTTCGTTTTATGTATTTTATCATCTTAATAATTTTAACACGACAAAGATACACAAATTTTTTAAATAACCAAAAATAATAAGAAATATTATTTATAAAATAAAACCCCCAATTAATGGGGGTTTTTTATTTTTAACAATATGGTGATGAACACCTCTTTTGACCGTCTAACCCTGCTTTAGTTCCTTTACAAACTTGAACCGCAAAGCCGTTTGAATAAGCTGAAGGATAAACTTTAAATTTTGATTTAGCAGCCGCTTTACCACGAGCACATAATTTAGTACCGGGTTTCTTTTTACCTTCAGAAACTACCTCATCATTACTTTGACTTTTTGCTTTATCAAGATAATCATAAACCTTGTCTCCGTACATTTGATAGATTTTCTTAATGAATTGAGCAGGACTCTTTCTTATATATCTAATAACATCGTTAGGAATATACTGTCCATATTTATCACCAAATAAGGACTTTACTTGACGTTCTCTGTCACTTGTAGGTCTTTCAGTGTCTGAAGAATAATCTTGTTCTAAAACAGTTATATTGTCTTCATTTTTAGTTTCATTCATCATAAAATCAAAAACTTGGTCAAGGCTTTCTTTTGCGGTTGATACGTGGTCTTGAGCCCAATCGTGTCCACCATCTAAAATACCTTCAACAGTGTTTTTATTTAATTCTAATAATAAACCTGTTTGTCTATGAATTTGTTCTAAATTACTAAAAAACATATATCTTTCACTATCTTGTTCAGACATAATTCGTTTAACTAATTCAGTTAATTTAGATTCTGATAATTTAACTACTCTTTTCATATTATTATGAGTTTAATCCATTACCACCAATTGTGATTGCGTTTAATTGTACGATAGCTTGATTTTGTCCATTAGTATAAACAGGGTGTGGTGGGACAATAGTAAATGTTCCTCCACTACAATTATCTTGACAAACTAATCCACCATTACCACCATCATTAGCTATAGTTGGTTCAGCACATTCGTCACAGGTGTCAAATGGCCCCGCAATTATCATTGAATTTGCGTAAAATCCAACAGTATCTCCTGAAGTTAACGATACACATTGTCCGGTAGGTAATTGATAAATTTTACTTTCGTCAAATTCTACATCACCCGGTAAAATAATTAATTGTGATATTCCTTCACAAGTTGTTGCGGTTACATTAACATTATATCCCATAATTTTTTTTATTTATAAATATCTTATAATTGTAAATATTTTGTATTTACCACTTGAAATTTAATTTGTCGTTTATATGTGTTTATTTCACCGCTACTAATTACTTGTATATCAATGAAATATTCATTTGGTATTTTGTCTCTACTATCAAATATAAAATAGTATTCGTTAGGTGTTCTATTAATTTTTGTCCACCCTTGAACTTGTACTTCAGTTGTCCCCTCTTTAACATAAATTCTATATGACGCATCCACGTTTAATAATAAATTTTGGGTTGTATAAGCTTGTTTAATAATTACACCTACTTTACGAGTATCCGTATTTACAATTTGTTCATCTTGTTTTAATCCGTAAAAATCAAATCCGTATAATAATGGGTTTGCGGATACAACACCAATTTGAATTGCATTTTTAAATGGTTGTAATGTAAAATCATTTAATACCTGTGGAAGTGGAAAGTTGTTATAACTTAAGTTGTACCATCTATCTGAAAATGTACAAGGAGTTTGATATCCCATAAGAGGTGGGATAACAACCTCATAAACACCTCTAGTTCTTTGACACGTTGTTAATCCGGATAATCCCGGAATAACATCACCCATCATATCTAATATATCAACATTTGGGGGGTAATCTAAATTTATTGGGTTACCATTATCAAATAGGTATAAATATAATTTGTTAACTTTACCTAAAGTAAATTGATTTCTATCGTCTTCAATTAAATCATTGTAACTTGTTTCAAGATATGGTTCGTAGAATGTTTGAGTATGACGAGTAAAAAATTGAACTTCATAGTTATCGGTAAGACCTGTAAGATTTTCAACTTGAGGTTTATATGCAATTCCCCACCCTGATACATTTGGTATTGAACCATTTAATACACCATTAATTTCTGCCGTCATATCGAAAGCAATATTTTCGTTACCAAATTCAAAATGTTGTGTATCCACAATGGTAATTCCACTAAAAGGAACAGGACCTAAATTTTTATTATTATAAATTCCCTGTTGTTGCCAAACACCAATAGTTGTTGTTTGATACCAATTTGATGGTCTATTTGAAAAGTTTTTATCTGATTCACTATATTGATAAATTAAATCCGCAAAATCATACCCAACACCTTCATCCCAAAGTTGAGGTGTTGACGGATTATTATTTAAATAAGGGATTCTAAATAAGATTAAATCAAATGAAGTGGCTCTCATTCTCATTTGAGACGTGAGTGTGTTTAATAGTTCGGCATCAAAAGTAGACGTATTTGTCATTCTTAAAGTATGCGTCATATTATCTGTACACCCTGTAGTTATAGTTCCGTTAAAAATTAGTTGTTTTAATAAAGTTAAATCTAAATCAAAAATAAAACGGCTATAGTTATTTGGGTATTGAGTTGTGGCAACATTACCATAAAATAGTTCCATTACAGGGTTTCTACCTGTATTGGTAAAGCTATTTGATATAAGGGTATTGTTCTTGCTGAAATATGAATTAATTATTGACATGAATATGTTTTACATATAAATATCAATTAATTCTAATATTTTGATTTAAGATGGTATTTTCTGCATCTGCAAGGATTGCATTGATTTCTGCGGTTGTTTGTCCGTTACCCGCTGCGACCGGAACAGGTGCCATTGTGGCCACCGGATGAACGTGTCCTGTAACAAATGAAAATATTTTTCTAAGTAACGCCATTAATTCATCTCCTCTAACAACAGGGTATGTTTGATTAAGAATACTATTTTCATCTCCAATAAATTTATCTTGAGGTATTCCATATAAAGTTTGACTTAAACTAATTTTTCCTTTAGGCCCTGCGGAATCTTGTGATAAGAAATACATACGTTGAGACCCCATAATACTATAAGTAATATCTGAAGGAATAAACTCTGTTGGTATAACTATTTCTTCTTTTAAATCGGCTTGTGGACCAAGAATTGGTTTACCTGATTTGTTTTCCCAAACTAAAAACCATCCTTTGTATTTTTTACTTGCAGGGTCTAATGTTATTTTATCAGAAAATCTTACATAATTAACATATTCCGCAACTTCACTAACAAGGTCGTTAGGTGAAAATTTATTACCGGTTGTATATGTTAATTTTGAAGGGGTAACGACTAATGGGAATGTTACGTTTGGCGCAAAATTTTGGGGGTTATTAACAGTATAACCTGATATATTTATAAAACCACTAAACACACCTTGTACAAAGTTATTAATTATACTAGATGCTTCATCAAATGTTTTTTGATTAAATTTAATTTCCTCTAATGGTGACCCATAATTTGTTCCAACGGACAACTGTGTAATAGTATCTGATTTAAAATTTGCACTATTTACACTAACACTTGGAACCACATTATATAAACCAACAGAACCATTAAACGCTCCTTGAAGATTTTCTAAATTATCAATGTTCCATATAATCATTTTTTTAACAACTTTTACCTGTTCAACTAATCTTGTTACACCTTCAGGGTCTTTAGTTATTTTTTGTTGTGTAAAATTAGATAATTGAAGAAACGCTCTATTAACATTACCTAAAGGTAGTTGGTCTTTTACTAATCGTTTAGTTTTACCGGCTCTTATTAATACTTCATTTTCTTTAACAACCACATCAGCAGTTCCTCTACCTAACAACGCATTGTCACCTGGTTCAGGAAATACTCCTACACTACCTTGATTTCTATAAGCACCTACTTGGTTTTTAATTGAGATACCTTGAGCAATTCTATCACCTGATGCTAAGAATTTTTTAGCCCCTTGATAATTCTCAAATGGACTTATCATTGGAGATGAAAAAGGCCCTTGAACATAAAATTGATTAGTAAATGGGAAATCTTTATTAGAATAAATTATATGAACATATTCATCTTTAAGAGGTACTTGACTAACGTAAAAAGGTAATAATGATAAACAAATTAAAGGGTCTCTTGATGTCCACGGGTCAGTTTCTTCATTCCAATCTGGAATTGACGCAATAATATCTTGATAATTTTTAGTTTCAGGTATAACACGAAGTCTCCCTAACATCATAGGGTCTTGATTGTTAAGTACTATTCCGGGAAAAATTATTTGATTATTGACCATTTTTCTTTGTTCTTGACTGATACTCTTTTAATATTGTATTATAAGTTAATTCTAATTTATCTAAATGATGTGTTAAATTTATTAATGATTCTTTAGTTAACTTAAAATCTTCTTGAATAAAATCCATAGCAAACGATAAATCTTTGTTTGATGAATTTTTATAATCTTTAATTATATTTTTTGTTTTTTCGGATTTCTCAATATTATTCATAATTATAATTTTTTACCAAAAGCACTCGAAGGTACTGTTAAACCGGCTGGAGTTATAGTTAATGGGCCGATAGCAAGTTGAACTTTATTATTATCGGAATCTTCTCTTGC
>Ga0208600_1000057_pt1 | contig 13682 bp, 22 predicted proteins | sample LakMenEpi08Oct12_FD_150681 | JGI IMG/M metagenome (GOLD analysis project Ga0208600, IMG submission 150681) | Freshwater microbial communities from Lake Mendota, WI - 08OCT2012 deep hole epilimnion (SPAdes) | ecosystem: Environmental > Aquatic > Freshwater > Lake > Epilimnion/Euphotic zone ... | reverse complement strand
TATGCCCGAACCCGTTGGGCCAACTGGGTTAAACGTACTATCCGAATAATCCCAATAGTCAGTAGTTACGGGGGCAAACTCGTCTGGCGCAAGCACCTTTGTCCACGGCATTGAGGTAGGCAGGTCCTTGTACATATAGCCAGCGTTTCGGTGACACCAGATATGCAACTTGTTGTAGTCGTTAATTCCACTTACGTTGATAGTAATTCCATATTTATCTTCTATCGCATCAACCACCTTGTTTATTTCAATGGCTGGCTTTAAGTCGTAGTATTGGACACCGTGGGTTTGATTAATACTGTGGAAGTATATGTTGTTTGGGTCGTTATTGCTGGTATTGCTTTCGTAAAACCAAACGTCCTTTGCTGTAATTAATGGGAATACGATGGAATCCAAGGTGAGCGATACCAAGCCAGCGTAAACATTGTTTGGTGTATAATCTAAATTGTAAGCCGACAACCCTTCAAGGTCGTACAAGTAGTCCTCCCCGAAAATGTCGGTTAGGTTAACCAGCAATCCGTAAAACGTAATATCGTAAGCGTAAGGAGCATTCTTACGCATCTGTACGCCCTCCAATTCAATAGAGCCATACCGAAATACCAACCCGTTGATTTCAATGCGTCCATCGGCTCTTAATCGGTAGTCAGCACCGCCCACAATATCCGTGCGGTAGTAATGCTCGAAAATGGCGTTGTTGCGAGGCGAAGCGGGAACGCTAAACCCCTGCGTAAAGTCGGTGAAGACCTTGCTTATGTCTTGAATGTTTTGGACGGAAAGGTTAATCGTAATATCCTCGTCTTGGAATACGTCAAGCTCTTGCTCACCTACAAAAATTGTAACCTTGTTTCTCATCGTGCGTTATTTCGGATGTCCCAAGCAATATCAAACGTCAAGGTGTAATTAATGTTTCGGTCGTTAACCTCTTTAAGGTATTGGATTCCAGTATCTTGCGGGTTAACGGTGAACTCTACGCCCTCATAATTGATGGAGCATTTTTCGCTCATAAGGATTTCACGAATAACGTCGTCGTAGTTCTCGTCCACCCAGCCCGTATTTAGCACAATCGTTTCACGGCTATTTACGTCAAAGTTACGATACTGCACTTGTTGCGATACGTTGAAGGGTTGGTTCAACTGCGGCATATAGCTTTCCCGTGTAACCGCTCCGCTTCTTGTTGAGACCTTGAAGAACGTAACAAAGTCGCTAACGCCAAAGCGGTTAATAAACGTAAGGCGTACTGGCGTGTACTTTGGTTCGCAAACCAACTCGTAATTGTATTCGGTAGCGTTTTCCTCGTAGCCCAATTCGGCAAGTGCCTCACGTAGGCAGGCGAATCCTTCGCACGTTCCGCCGTCGGCTTCAACACGTGCTTTGTAGTTTACAGATGCGCTATCGCTAATAAGGGAAATGGTGTAGTCCTCGGTTGGTATAACCCCCAAGAACGAATCTACGCTTGCGGGGCCTGCTGGAATGTAGATTACCTTTTGCGTTGACTCCGTGCTTGTGTTAGCAAAGCCCAACTCGTCAGACAAGACGTAAAAATAGTCCGTTCCGTTTACATTGTACAGAACTCCGTTAAGGTCGGTGTTGGTATCGTACAAAGCGGGAAGCGATTGCTCGTAACCGCTATAAACTTGCATAGTGCGGTTTGTCAACAGACCAGCACCCGCAACAATACCACCCGACTGCTGCGTAAATGGTAGCCACCCATCCGAGCATAAGAAGGACTGGTTGCTTTGGATTAAACCAGAGGCAGGAGTTCCTGCATTCACGTAGTTAGACGAAAGAGTAAACTTACACCATACCACTTCGGTTGTTGCCGTCTCCCAATCGCTTATTGCTTGATTCTTCAACACCGAAGCAATTTCCTCACGTATAAGGTCGCTAATTTCAAACGTGATAGGAGCGTTGTCGATGCTTGTCTTGAATAGCGTGTAGTCGGCGGTTGGGCTTGATGCGCTACTACCTGTAAATATCCGCAAGGTAAGCGTAGCGTCAATTAAGCCATCGTTGGCCAGTGGCCCTTTGGTTAGCGTTATGAAGATAGGCGACCTTGTTAATTGTAACGAGGCGGGGAAGGTGGCTACTGGTGCTGACATTATTTATTCTTTGGATTCGTTGCGAACATTTGGAAGTCATCTGGGCCAAGCCCGAACGCAATAATTAACTCTTGCGGTAACTTTTGGAACTGCAAGCGGAATGGCGTAGTAAAGAATTTAGAAGGCGAAATACCTTGGCGGAATACCGATTCACGAACGGCATAAGGATTCAAACCCTTTGCCTCTGCCCACTTCTTAAAATGTTTTACAGATGGCTTTGTGCCCTCCTTAAATTTGAATCGACTATTTGGTGCTTTCTGTTTCCAGATTTTGCCTTTGTTGTTTCGGTTGTTGAAGCTGCTTGTTGTCTTGCGTGTACCGCCTGCGCCTTTAACACCTTCGTCTTGATACGCTCCATATTCCTCCATATAAAAATTTAGATAGAAGGAGTTTTTAGATACGTTCAATTTGTAGGTCAAAGAATTGTAAAGCGTCTTATCGAAGTTTTTTCTTTTCTTCGTAAGATTCGTTCTCGCCTGTTGAATTACCCGCTTGGCGAATTTGTTTAACGTGGCCTCTACCAATTCTTGACGGCTCATTAGCAAATACTGATTTCAGTGTTTGGTACAATCAAGTCAAAGGTCAGGTTCCAACCGGTAAGCAAGTTCTCAAACCTTTCCGTGAATGGCTCGCAACTTACGTCTCCTTCGATTTCGTATTTGTCCGTGTACAACGTGCCACGGCGTAACTGCGATTGCAGGCCGTTGAGGATGGCAAGAGTGGTATTGAGAATATCCTGTTGGTTGTCTACTCCGAAGAAAGGCTCGTTTTGGTTTCTCAAATCTTGCTTGGTCTCGTCCACGATGTCCATAGCAAGAACCGATACGTTAAAACGAATTACGTGATCGGAGAAGGTGGCTTGGTTCACCATAATATGCGCCAAGGGAAAGATGGTCTGCTTGTTTAAGTCCACGTCGAAGATGTCGCCAAACGTAACCACCTTCACCAGCGGGTGACTGGTCAGGTAGTCGTTAATCTTCTCGGTGGCTTGATAGAAACTTCTCATAACTTTAATTTTTGCATTTCGATTTCGTTCTTCTCCTTCTCAAAGGTTAGGTAGGTCAAGCATTGATGAATAGGTAATCTAGTGACTTCTTCAAATTTTGTGAGGTCTCCTGAAGCCAGAGCATAGATGCTGGAATACCATCCCCATCTTTGTCCAAACTGCGCTTCTCTTGTATAGATGTCTTCGCTTCCCTCGCCAAAGAGTTTAGTGTATGTTGCGCTAATACGTTCCCTAAACGATAAAAAAAAACCATCGCACCCAAGGCAACCGATACGGGCATCTGCTTAAACAGTTCCTCCCTGCCTTCGTCTGGCGTGTAGTCCTCAATGTCGTAGCGTTCGCCTTTCTCCTTGGTCACGGGTCGGTACAATACCGCCATTGCACGGTGCATAGTAGCCCAGTCCTTCATATAGTTGTCAAGGTCTACAAACTCACCCAATGAAATATCATTAAGCGCAGGAATGAATCCGTACTTGGTTCCCTTCAGCTCAAAAAACTTGGTAAGGTCTGGTTTTTGGTTTAGCGTCTTGCTCAATACGGCAAGGACGTTGGTAGCGTCCACAAGCCGAACCTTTGGCAACTCCGAGAAAGGAACTTGGCAAAAGATTTCGAGCATCTTCTTTTGGCGAAATTCCTCGTCTCCTTCAATGCGAGCAAAGCGTTGGTATTGCTCCAACGTGATTTCGTCAAGTGACGTAGGTACTACTAATTTCAGTTCCATAGGTAAATAACTCATCGGACGTTGTAACGACCATAGTTAGGTTTAGAGAGCTTATTTGCTACCGCATAGCGTGCAGCGTCTATTCCGTGGTTGAATGCGTCTATCGGCTTGTTAAGTAGGTTTCCGTTCTTGTCTTCAACCCATTTGTAATTCTGGAGTTCTTTTATTAGGTTGCTGCTCCGTGGTGTTACGAATAGCTTATGCCGTTTTAGAATGTCAATACCAGCGTTTATTGAATCGGCTCCCTTTACTGTTGGCTTTACGTTCCACCCGAAGCGGTGCAGCTCATCGATGGACTTCGGCTCTGCGCTATCAGCAAAGATCTCATCCCGCCTATCTAAACTGAACGACTGAAAGTGGGAATGAATGTCCCTGTTCGTGAGTCCAGTTCGGTAAATGAGTTCGTCAAGGTATAGGTGGTTGTCCAACTGGTAAACGGCCACGAGTGCCGTTGGGTCGTTGGTGTAACCGAAGTCAAGGCCATAGGATATAAGTTTTGCTTCTGTTGGTATTTCAGCCTGCCCGAACTGAAAGATAGTCGCACGGCTCATACCACGCTCACCCAAGCCATAGATACGCCAGTAGTCCTCGTCTGTGTCTCGTAGGCGTTCGATTTCGTCAACAATGGACTTGTCGAGGAATGGGTTGTCTTTGTAAGTGGACTGAATGTACGTTACATCGTCACGTGTCAGCAGCTTGTCATAAATCCAGTGAAACGAATCGGACGGGTTGTAGTCGAGCCATATCTTGCCCGTTGTACGCACAAGCAACTGAAAGAAGTCCTCCCAACTTAATTCGTTCGCCTCGTTGCAGAATAGGTAGTCACGTCTTGCTCCTCGTTTCTTTTGCGGTTGATCAAGCGACAGGAACTCAAATAGGTTTCCATTAAGTGAGTAAGTGAAGTCGCTCTTGTTGTGCTTGGATTCGTCGTACAAGTTCATATTACGCAGAATCTCCATAAAGTCACGATAAGCCGTCATTTTAAGAGATGGCAACGACTTACGCACAATAGAGAAGACCTTTCCCTTTTCTTGCATAGCCAATACGATTAGCATTTGCAACAGAGAATACGTCTTGCCCGACCTTGAACCTCCTTGGTTAACTACGATACGTGTTGGTGCTTCGTAGTTACGCTCGAACAGTTCACTTGTCTTGATTTCCAGAACGGACAATTTCTACCTTAATTTGGGTTAGCTCATCCGAGACCTCGTGCTTGTTCTCAACTCTTGCAAGTTTAGGCGTGGTATACTCCGCCATCTTGCTCAATAGGTCAAGTGCCGCCTTCGGGTCTTCTGCAGCCACGTCACTTAACCAGATAGTCATATTCTCCAAGTTGTCTTCGATTAGCTTTTGGAATGCTTCTCGAATCTTGTTGGTCGTCTTATTTGGTGTTCCTGCTGGGCGACCGTGGTTGCCTTCAGTGAATCTTCCTTTGCTATCTTTCATAACCGTTTATTTCCGTAGTTTTCGGTTAAATAACTCATTTGCAGTATATCCAACAGTCGTCAATCAAGATGCGATTTGGTAGCAACTCGTCTACCGCTTGAATTACTCCTTGCCAGTTCTCGTGGTAGTCGTCTCCTGCTAAATATCCGCCTTTCTTTACTTTGGGTAGCCAGAGGGCAATATCCTCTTTAACGGCTTCGTAGGTATGCGTTAGGTCGATAAACACAACGTCCAAAGATTCGTCCGCAAACTTCTTGGAAGCGGCTTTAGAAGTGGCCTTAATGGATTTGTATTTGCGTTCTCCCATATTGGCCTTGAACATTTGATAGATGTCTACCTCTGTCGCCAGCTTGTGTGTTGTGGCGAGTTCGTTTGGTGAACCCTTCCAAGTGTCAATGATTGTTATTTGTTTGTCTGTTGCTTTGTCGCATAGGTAGGCCGAGGACTTACCAAGCCAAGCACCAAGCTCAACGAATGTACCCCCTTCTGGCATTTGTGCTATTAGGTAGTCGTATGCTGTTTCGTGGTTAAACCAGCCGTCTATCTCTTGGTAGTGTTTCATTTCAGCAGGCGTTCTAAACGAATATCGTTAAAGTCGTGTATATTGAAGTTGGTTGTCATATCGGCGTGGAGTTGGCAAGCGATATCGAAGGCCTTGTCTTCTGTTAGTTCTCGAATGGCTTTGTTCCAGTCTCCCTTGTGAGCAACCTTTACGCAGTTCTTGTTTGTTAGGTGTTGGGCGTATGGTGCTACGTCACTAATAATTAACGCACAACCAGCAAATCCCGCCTCTACCATCTTTAGGTTTGATTTGCAGCGATTAAACTCACTTGGGATAAGTGGAGCAAGGGCAACGTCAAACGCTTGGTACATTGCTCCGTATTCATTCGGGGGCATTGTTTGGAGCTTGTATCTTGCTCGGCTTGCTTCAACGTAGCCACCAATATCGGCAACGTAAGATTCCACCGTTGAAAGGTCTATATTGTTTTGCGTAAGGTCTGGCAAGTGGCTTATGCCTGCAACGTAGCCGAAGCGCATTTCGTCTGACGGCTCCCGTGTTATTTGCCATTGCGGGTCTGCGGGGTCAAGGCCGTTCGGAATGATAACTACGTTTTTATTTAGCTTCTTGATTTTATCGGCTAAATACTTTTGCGTTGTCCATACCTCGTCTGCAAAATACATAGAGTTTCGTATTCGGTGTTCAAGTCCTGCTTTGTCGTAGGTGACTTTGGAGGGGTGGTCTAACGCCAAATGCCACCAGTCGTCGTTATCAATGATAACCTTCTTTCCCGACTGCTTACAAATAGCGAAGAAGTTGGCAAACGACTCACCAGAAAACGGTACGGCTCTGGAGAATATAACGTGCGTAATTCCTTCCCAGTTGTCGGGCTGTACCTCCTGCTTGTAATTGATTATTTGAAAATCAATAAGCCCCTTCTCTTTGAGTAGAGTTAGGGGCTTGTAGATGCGGTGGTAAACCACGCCAGAATTTTCGTCACCGATACAAAGTACGCTTGGCCTCATCTTAAATAGTTGTAGTAACAAAGATAGTCTTGGTACGTCTTAATCTTTGGGTTTCTTGTCATTAGCTCCTGTGCAAACAACCCATCGGCTTCGTATCTGTACTCGAATCTTGCTTTGCCGATAAACCCAAGCCGAGCCATATAAGAAGCGGTGTCGATTGTTCCCACCCGTGGGGATTCGGTAGCGTGAAGACGGGGGTCTCCGTTGCGGAAGCATTGCGCCCAGTTTACAAAGTCCTCCTTGCTATCCTTGACGGCTTCAAACCAGTTCGGGTGAATAATGTTATCGTCGTCCAATATGTAAATGTAGTCGTTATCGCTTGCGGACGCTTGTAGGTAGTCAAGTGCCATATTGCGAAGCGGGTTGCCGAAGGCCCCGCCAAGGTTAGACCGCACCACTTTAACGCCTTTGGGTACTTCTTTCTTTTTGGTAGAGTAGTCCATAAAGACAGTCCAAGTGCAACCAGCAGGAATCGACTCCCGCAAGTGTTCGAGGTTCTCTGGGCGTGAGCAAGGGGTAACGATATGAATCATTGAGGTATTTTTTTCAAATGTACAGCCTTCAAGAAGTCCTTTGATAACTCAACACCAAAGTCGGCTTCGTGGTGGCACTCACGGCATAGAGCCATTAGATTTTCTATTACGTCTCGGCTCTTGCTACCACCCATACCCCTCGGTTCGATGTGGTGAATGTCTACGGCTCGCCTGTTGCAAACCTCACAAGGGATAAACTCAACAGGGCTTAACCCCATCGCTTTGAGGTAAATCTTCGTGTGATTCTTCATAATGTTCTCCAGAATTTCCGTTACGAATAATAATACGGAGGCGTTTCTCCTCCTCGTCCTCAACGTAGGTGTAATTAGCGCAGCTCATAAGTTTATATTGTTGTCATTCATTAATTCCCGCAGTTGTTCACGGCAGGCGTAGTACGCCTTCAATTCACCCTCCGAGGTTCCATCTGGTGCATACTTGGTTTTGCTACGAAGCCATTGGTCTAAATCCCAAAGGACGGAGTGCATTTTGTGGCCGTTTATTGCCATATCAAACTCTATCTGGTCTTCTGGCAATTCGTATTCAAGTGTCGCCTTCATTTCTCGTTGGTGTTCCAATACATTTCACACTCACCCTTTTTAATTGGCGAGGTCATAAAGTAGGATTGAAGCATACCAGCAGGAGTCGTGAAGCGGTAGCAGGTCTCCCGAAGGTCGCAGCCCCTGCCTGTGCATTTGGTTATGTCGGTCATAACTGCCCAATAATAGTGTAGTTGTCTAACTCTGGCTCCTCCTTGCCCAAGAAAAACTCCTTGTAGATGGAAATCGCCTCTTGCAACTTCTTCTCGCCTTCTTCTACAAATGCAGGACTAATAGTGTAAATACCTACGTCAAGACTTGCTTTGTCTATTGCAATAAATACGAACTTATCAATAGGTACTCCAAAGAGTCGAGTGTAGATATACGCTTGTAGGTCGTAACCGTACTTCTTTGCGCTGTAAGGAAATGCACGTAGGTCTGACGTAGTCTTCAAATCAGCAATAAAATTGTCACCAAGTACGTCGGCCTTAGCGCGAAAAGGAATACCGTCAATCATACCAATAGCGGGAACTTCGAACTGGCATCCTTGAATATAGCCAAGGACGTGTTCGTTTCGTATAAGTGCATCTGCAATGCGTCTTGCTTCGTTGTATTCCTTCTTTGTAATTATTTGGCCGCCTCTTGCTTTGGCCTCCTTCCATATATTCGTATTCTTGCTCTGTACGTCGATAATGTCGTACTCCTCAACCCTGTGAGGCTCCAGAGCCATCAGGTGAACTAAACGACCAACGGAAAAGGCATCCGATTCGTCTTGGCCGTATTTCGTGACGTAGTGGTACGTTTTGGGTGACTGAAGCAAGAGTTTACAAGCCGACGAAGAAAGCGCGGCCTTTGAAAGGTACCCGTAGTAAAACGGATCGTGCATCATCTTTTCTTTGATGGTCTCCCTATCCCAGGTGCTGCCATCGAGTAGTTCAATAATTTTCATCTTGTCGCTTGTGGTTTTCTTGATTCTTAGAAATATACATACCCTGGATCTCGGAAGCGTCCATATCTATCGCGATAAATATGTTGAATACGAAATGCAGCACGTCGATCGCTTCGTACTTGAGCTCTGTCATCTCGTCTGTTGATAGTTCTGTTAGTTTCTTGCTTTTCAATGAGGCGTTTGCAGACTTCCAGGTTTTCCAAGAGGCGTTACCTAACCTACCGCCCAGCGCGTCTAGCAGTTCGCCGAGTTCGTCGTCAAGGCAGTGCTTATTGTAAATCAAGTAGTTAGCGCATTCGACTATTGACATATTAGAAAAATCATAACCAAGGCGCTTTTGAAGTCGCTTTTGTTTATCAAGCATCTCTTGCAGACCATTGTTCTCGATCAGCGAGTAACCAAGATCTTTTAATTCATTGTCTTTGTTAGCCATTGTTGTGTGTTATTTTTTTAAGTAGGTTAAAATGTTTCTCATAAACGTGGAACGAGTTAGCCGAATATATTAAATTTCCTAATCCAACTGACATTCCTTGATTATTTAAGTTGCTTAATAATCTTTTGTGAACTGTTGCAAACCAAGCAAAGTCATTAAAGAAGCCGTATATCGCGTCATTAGAACGCATATTAACTACGGAGTGAAGCTTTCCGCCCCTTATGAAAAACTGATGCGATAGAGTGCATATAAAGTCATTCATACCATCTCGCTTAAAATCTTCGTGCATAGATGGTCTATTGTAAATCATAATAGCTCTACGCGAACTTTTGTCTTCTAAAAGAGTTTTCGCGCACTTGTTGAACTGAAAATGATTTTCACTAGAATAAACAAGGTGGCCATAGTTAGAATTTACTTCTCTATTTGCCGAGCAAATGTTATTCCATATAGAAGCAACGTTTGCAACCTTGTCTACGTTAAGCGAATAACTATCGTACCAATCTGTCTCAAGCTTAACGTATTCTTCATTTGTCTTTTTAGCGCCTAAGTCAATAACGTAATCAGAAGGATCGAGAACAAGAACAGCCATAAGCTTTTCAACTAATAACGATCCAGACTTGTCCTTAACAAAGTTCTCTTTGTCTAATTCTTCTCTTAGCTCTGTGAATAGCTTTAATACAGCTTTATTGTTTTTCATAAGATGCCGCGTAAGCTATTAGATCAAGAACAGAATCGTACTTCTTGGCGTGAGCTAGTCTAGATAACTTTAATGCCATCATACACTTGTAGAAGTCGTCTGTTGTTATTTCCTTATTACACAACTCAGATGCTATTCTAGCTGCCTTAGTCATAGACTCGCTGAATGGACCGTATTCGCGCTCTTTTTCTTCAGAACGTTCAAATACAATTTTGTTGGCGTGTTCTAGTATATTCATTATTTAGCGTTTATGGCCAGTTGCAACGCCTCGTTAAATCCACGCTGGTAGTTTATTTCCTTGTCGGATTCTTCAATTCGCTTCAAGAAGTCAATATCTTTTTGGTCGATTCTTGCTCCGTGTTCGGATGCAATCTTTACAAATAGGTAGGTAAGTGTCATAATTAAAAGTGTAAGTAGTTAAAATCTTGCTCCATTGCTCGCTCATACAACGGCTCCCAGTTGAAGCCCTCAACCATTGCTGGTTGGTATGGGTACTGGTCAACGTCACCAATGCCGTAAGCATCGACAACGTCCAAACGCCAGCTAAACATATCTTGTACGGTTTTGAATCCTGCCCAAGCGGCAAATACCTCGAAGTAGTCGCCTGAGATGTCTTCTGGTGCAAGACCTTGGTTCTCGGCCTCGTACATAAGGTCGGTGTAGGTTACTTGCATAACGCCAAAATAATAAAGGGTGAGTAAACCAGCGTGAAGGCAACAGTGCCTAAAATCAAACTCCAAGCGATGAACACGGTCACGTCTTGGAATAGGTCAATCAGTTTGTTTTTCATTGTGTGTGTGTTTAATGTTCACCAAAGATATAAAATTTTTAATACACACAACATTGAGGCAAAAAAAATAGCCCCGAAGGACTATTTATTTTTCCACTGAGTGTAACAGACGGCTAATCGCTGGTCTGTACGTGGGTACTCGGAAATCATTACGTCGTCAGAAGTGCACCGAAAAATGAACTCCTTCTGCGTCTCGGTTGGCTTGGGGACTGGAATTGGCATCTATTAAGGATTTAATTAAACCGTAGTTGTTTATGTGGTCTACTAACTGTTGCTCATTCAGGAAAGCTATAACCTTAGTGTTTTGATACTGTTCAGCAACGCGTTCAATAGTATAAGAGTCTTCAGTATGCTTTCTAATAATAACGTATGGTATACCTCTTTCTTTTTCCCACCTTGGTAGATTGTACCATTGTTGGCCTGTTAATTTTTCATTGTTTTGCTTTTCTTCAATAATGAGCTGCGGCTTGCCAGGTATTTTGTAATATGTAATAATCATATCAATATCTTGCACGGCCATTTGCTTATTGCACTTGTCGTAAACTAATTTATTCAAGTGCGAAGCAAATCTATTTACAACCTTTGGCTCAGTACTCATTGTATACGTTTCTAAGTTCTTCAATCCACTGCTTCCAGAGTTTAGGATTGCAACCGCAAGGGATATGGTAGGTATGATTAAAAACGCGAGCGTGAATCTTTGCTATTTGCTTTTGGTCTTGTGAACTCATTGAGGACTTATACCGTACATAAAACTCGGTAAGCCATTCGTATTCCTTCTGCTCCAAGCATTTTGGATTCTTGCTTGGAAATAATTGATTAAGCTTTTCTTTACGAGCTTCGCAACCGCAGTCTACACCTGTTGCTTCGCTAAACCAATCAACTACTGCCTTGATGCCAGTAGCTTCGGTAAACTGCTCGATTCTATCCCCTAGACCTTTTGGCTTTGGACCACGCTTGGTACTCTTCTTCGCAATTGGTTTTAATTCTTTCTCTTCCATTTTTAAGTGTGTGATAAATTGAACGTAAGCTAATTTTTGTATCTTTTGATAGCTTTCTCATAGATATATCTGAACCGTGGTACAAAGTAAATAATTTATTGTCGTACCAGTCCCATTTTGCCACTTCCATATTTACCGCCTCAGCTAAGTCTGTAAAAGCCAGATCAGATTCAAGATCGTGCATTTCGTCTATATCGTCGAATTCCTCAATCGATACGAATTTAGCCGCCTGTTGCTGCTGGCGCAAATAAAGATTCCGAAGCGTAATGTAAACGAAGAACGTATTTGGTTCGTCTCCGTAACGAATCTTCTCAAAGTCCTTTACGTACGTGTACATTCTTATGTACATATCTTGAACGAGGTCTTGGGCGGTATCGTAGTCCGCACCAAAACTTTTGGCCATCCGAATCCAGTCGGGGTGGCGTTCTGCTAATCGTTCAAGTAGTTCTCCCATTCGATTTCGAGGATAAAGATAAGCAAGGGTATCTGTATCTGGTGAACTTCGATGTCGTCCAGTTCTACTTTCGACCAGTTGAAGCCAAGTAAAACGCCATAAATAGGGTAAAATCCGATATTAAAATTCATTGGTTATCTGGTTTATTTGTTGCAGCTTGGCTTTTAGATACGTTATCTGTTGCTTCAATTCTGCATTCTCTTTAACCAAATAATCATAATTAAGCACATTGGTTACCGATTTCTCTTCTGGCGTTTCTTGCTTTGGCAATTCACCTCGGATATGCAAGGCCGACTTCAATGCCGATTCATAAAAAGCGTTGCGCCTGTATTGCAACTTCTCATAGTGAATTATAGTCGAGTGGTCTTTGCCTAATTGGAACCCAAGCTCCGTTAGCGTGTACATAGGTCGGAACGCCTTGCAATAAGCCGAGCGGACTACCACGTTTCTTGCCTTGCGGCTTCCATCGTCTTCGTACTGAATGTAGTCGCAGAATGTTTTGTAGTTCACCTTTTGCCTCGGTATTGTGCCTTGCCCATCTGGCGTTGCGTTAGTACGTGAAGGAGTGGTACGCTGAATTGTTTGCCCTGCTCGTCCTGTATAAGCATCCACGCTCCCCAGTCCTTCCAGTTGCTTGCACGGCGGTAGTCAAGCACGACAAAACGCTTCTGGTCTATTTCAAAGATTTCGTCGATGTCAAACGGCAGGGGGATAAAATCGCCTCTCATATTAACTGCTCTTGAAGTTTTAGGATTTCGGCTTTTGCTTGGTCAAGTTGTACAAGCGACTGGTTTAGGTCGTAGCGTAGTTTAGAGTTATCTAAACGGGCTTCAAGTACCTTAACGTCTAACGTCCTTTTAAGGTCGACCATATCCTCCAGCATTTGCGTTGCCTTCCATAGCGAAAGCAGGTGGTCAACAATTACGGTTTCGGTCGGGTTGTCTACCGCTACTTGGTTAATCCAAAGGATAGCGTCATTCACACGGAGAATCTTGTCCCTAACGTGAATTTCCCAAGCGTCTTCAGAATGGTGCATCGGTGTCATTTAAGGTAATTTGTACAGGTGTCGGAGCGTCCAGCAAGTTATATCCGTCTATCTTAAATCCAACATTTCCTCTTATTGATTCCATACGAATAGGGTCACCCAGCGGAGTAGGTCGTCCGCCTGTTTCCATTTCTTTTGTTTTGCGAACGTGCAGCTCGGTAAATAACCAGTCGGTCGGGTGTTGGGCCATACGGTGAACCACAAGAACGCAATCGGCACGGTTGCCCCACTTACCCCCTCCTTCGATGTCCGAAGTCATTGGGGGCATTGGAAGCCCTGCGTATTGATGGCCCTGCGGAAAGGTTCTGCGCATTGCTTCGGTAACTGGGTGTGTGTTTACGACTGTTGTTACGTTGTTCTTGTGGGCGAACACCCGAATAGCCGAGGCCACCTCGTAGTGGTATTCGTGCATTCCTGTCTTGCCAAGTTTCTTTTGGTCTGTTGACAAAGA
>Ga0208600_1000053_pt1 | contig 14008 bp, 15 predicted proteins | sample LakMenEpi08Oct12_FD_150681 | JGI IMG/M metagenome (GOLD analysis project Ga0208600, IMG submission 150681) | Freshwater microbial communities from Lake Mendota, WI - 08OCT2012 deep hole epilimnion (SPAdes) | ecosystem: Environmental > Aquatic > Freshwater > Lake > Epilimnion/Euphotic zone ... | reverse complement strand
ATTAGGGTTTGTAAAACTTCATCCTGACGCAGTAACACCAAAATATAATTATGATAGTGATTCAGGGTTTGACCTACACTCTATTGAAGAGGTTACAATTGAACCTTTTGGTAGAGCATTAGTCCCAAGTGGATTATCATTTGATATTAAAGACGGATATGAACTTCAAGTAAGAACTAAAAGTGGATTAGCAATCAATCAAGGACTTATGGTTTTAAACTCACCGGGGACTGTTGATAATGGTTATACAGGTGAAGTTAAAGGTATTATATTTAACACCAACCATCACCCCGTAACTATCCATAAAGGAATGAAATTTGGCCAAGCGGTATTATGTCCCGTTGTAAATGGGGGTTGGGTTCATTTGGACCAAAGAAAAGAAGTAATTGATAAAGAAAGAGGTAATAACGGATTTGGGTCAACAGGAATTTAAAATGGAAATAAATAATGTAAATGTAGGTATTTGTTTAATAATTAAAAACGAAACCCAATATTTGGATGAATGGTTAGAACATTATCGTAAATTAGGTGTTGATAAATTTTTTATTTATGATAACAATTCTTCAACACCAATTAAAATTGACGATAATGATGTTGAAGTTATTTTATGGGATAATGAGTTATTTGGTTCTCAAAATAACGCATATTTAGATTGTTGTCAAAAAAATCTATCATTTGATTTTATAGGATTTTTTGATACTGATGAGTTTTATTTTTCAAAAAGTATGAACATTAAGTCAGACATTAATCATTTTAAATCTTTATATGGTGATTTTGATGGATTTGCAATCTATTGGAGATTATATGGTAAACAATCTCCTTATTTCACAGAAAGACAATCTATTGAAATGTATACCCAATATTATGAAGATGGTCATATAAAAAGTTTATTAACCCCTAAAAAAGTTGTAAGTTTTGGTCAACCCCATTTTGCTAGTTTACTTAACGGTAAATATATTGATGAATTAGGTAGAATTGTTTTTTCCCCAATAGGAGAACATACTAGTGATTATGTGTGGATAAAACATATTTGGGCTAGAAGTGAAGAAGAATTCAAAGAAAAATTAATAAGAGGTGATGTTAATTGGAGAAAACAAATAAACACAGATTTTAACGAATTTTACAATTATAATGATAGATGTGTTTTAAATGACTAACAGATAAAATTTATGATAACAATAATATATTCAACACATAAAGATGAACAATTTAATAACAAATTTAAACAACATTTGTTACAAACTGTTGGTCTAAAAGATGTTCAAATTTTGGAATATAAAAACAATAATGAATTTAGTTTGAGTGAGATTTATAATAAAGGTATATCTCATTCAAATTTTGATATTGTGGTTTGTTGCCATAATGATATAAAATTAGAAAATGGGTGGGGTAAAAAACTTTTAAAAGATTACTCTGATAATCCTGAATATAGTATTATTGGAAAAGCAGGTACATCATATTTTCCTGAATCAGGGGTGTTTTGGGAAAAAATGCAACAAACTATGGTGGGACAAGTTTACCATCAACCTGATAAAGATAAGTGGTTAAGTAAATATTCCCCAAAATTACCAATAATTGTTCCCGTAGTTTCAATAGACGGTTTATTTTTATCATTTAATAAGACAAAAATAAAACATACGTTTGATGAAAGTATTGGTAGATTTCACTTTTATGACCATTTATTTTGTTTACCAAATTATTTAGACGGAGTTAAGATTGGTGTCACATCATCTTTTGAAATTATTCATCAATCAATCGGAAGACCAAATCAGGAGTTTTACGAAACCAAAGAAAAATTTGTGGAGAAATGGAAACACGTTTTACCATTAGATTTAAAACCTGAAAAAATTTACATTCCGGAAATAAAAGAAAAACCAATTAAAAATATTGGTAAAGTAGCCGTTATCATCCCAACCAAAGGAAATATTGAAATGTTGAAAGAATGTGTTGATTCATTTTACATTCATTGTAACTCTGAATTATTTGACATTTTCATTGCTGATACCGGTTCAACAGATGACGAAAAAGAAACATTAAAAAGTAATATAAAAGATTATAATAACATAAAATTAATTGAATATGATTATTATAATTTTGCAAAAATTAATAATGATGTTGTTAAAAATCACGTAACTGATGAATACGAATTTTTATTATTCTGTAATAATGATATTAAATTATTGAATAATGTAATTTATGGAATGTTAAACATTTTTAAAACAACACCTAAAGTTGGTACGATTGGATGTAGATTACATTTTGAAGACAATACCATCCAACATGACGGTGTCATTTGTTTATTTGATAGTAAACAAAATTTATTAATATCTCATCACGGATTAAATAGTTATTACAATTTTTCAAATAATAACAGAAAAATATTAGGTTCTACGGCAGCATTACTTATCATTAAAAAAGAGGTATTTATTAAATGTGGTTATTTTAATGAAAATTACACCACTTGTTTTGAAGATGTTGAATTGAATTTAAAGTGTTTAATGTTGGGTTTAGATAACTATTGTAATAGTAATTTAGTTTCTTATCATTATGAAAGTCAAACAAGAAATAACGATGATGAAAAATCTAAAAAACAATTTAATGATTATAACAATATATTAAAACCATTTGTTATTAACAATTATGATAAGTTAAAAACTCATATACAAATAATAAAATAAACAAAAAAAAAATAATTAAAAATGAAAAGAGAAACAATACAACTGTTCAAAGTTTTTATGTCTGAAAACGCAGCACCTGAAGTTGCCAAAGTATTAAACAGTGGATATATTGGTCAAGGTGAAAAGGTTGAACAATTTGAATCTAAATTACAAGATTTCTTTATGAAAGATTACATTGTAACATTAAACTCCGGTACTAGCGGACTTCATTTAGCTTTAGATTTATTAAAAAAATCTTCAGGTAAATGGCCAGGATTAGAAGATGGTGATGAGGTATTAGCAACATCATTAACGTGTACAGCGTCAAATTTTCCAATTTTAGCAAACAATTTAAATATTAAATGGGTAGATGTTGACCCAACAACATTAAATATGGATTTAGATGACTTGTCAAGAAAAATAAGTCCAAAAACCAAAGCCATTATGTTAGTACACTGGGGTGGTTATCCAAATGATTTAGATAGAATTAAAGAAATTCAAAATAAATGTTTTGAGTTATATGGGTTTAAACCGGCGGTTATTGAAGATGGTGCTCACTCATTTGGTTCTAAATATAAAGGCAAATATATTGGTAACCATGGTAATATGACTATGTATAGTTTACAAGCTATTAAACATATCACATCCATTGATGGTGGTTTATTATTATTACCTCACCAAGAATTATATGATAGAGCGAAATTATTAAGATGGTACGGTATCGACAGAAATTCAAACAGAAAAGATTTTAGATGTGAGGCGGATATTCAAGAGTGGGGTTTTAAATTTCATATGAATGATGTTTGTGCAACAGTTGGTATGGAAAATTTAAAACACGCAGAGGAAATTGTTGGTAGACATCAATCTAACGCAAAATTTTATGATGAAAATCTACAAAATATTCCGGGATTAACAACATTAACTAGACATGAGGGTCATGAATCAGCATTTTGGATTTATAGTATGTTAGTTGAAAATAGAGACGGTTTTTATAAACACATGAAAGATTGTGGTATTGTAGTTTCTCAAGTTCACGAAAGAAATGATAAACACACTTGTGTTTCTGATTATAAATCATCATTACCTACTTTAGATAGAATTATTGGGAAAGTTGTTTCAATACCTGTTGGATGGTGGGTTACAGATGAAGATAGACAATACATTGTTGATTGTATTAAAAAAGGTTGGTAATATGATTAATTCAGAACAAAGAAATCTTTTGAATGAAATGATTTTGGATTTAAATAACTCCAAAATTTCAGAATATAAACCTAGTAGTGTGTGTTGGGAAAGTTTATCAAACCAATTTGAGATATTTTTCAATGAAATTGGTATTAATAATGTTCAAAACCAAATAAGGTATAATAATTTATTTTCTTTTATACATGATATTCCAGGATTGTCATTTCAGTCTGCTGTATGGAGTTACTATAGTTATTTGAAATTAAAAGATAAGTACAATATATTAACTCTAACAACCGCTTTACCATCAGGTAATTCTAATTTAGATTATAACCCATCTGAAAAAATAGATGGTAGACCTAAAGATAGAGAAAATAAATTAATTAATTGGGATTATTTAATTTCTTTAGATACGATTATGACTATCTTGGAATGTAATCCTGATTTATTAAACAAACCTGTAACTATTTGTGAAGTAGGTGCTGGATGGGGTCGAGTAGGTTATTATTTAACACAAATTAATAATAAAATATCTTATAACATATTTGATATCCCGCACACTTTATTAATATCGTCTGATTATTTGTATAATAATGTTAAACACATTAAAGTATTTAAGTATTTAGAAACTAAACAAAATAATTTTACAACCAAAAAATTACTGTTAAAAAATCCGGGTATAAATTTTTATACACCAAATAAGTTAGAAGATTTTGAAGATAAGTGTTTTGATTTATTTATTAACATAGCGTCATTTCAAGAAATGAATATTGAACAAGTGACAAATTATTATAAAAAAATTAATCAGTTGTCAGATAATTTTTATAATCAACAAAGATATAAAGATTTAGATATGGAATATAATAAATATCCATTGTACGATAACTGGAAAAAGGTGTTTGATAAAGACATAAACTTTCACCCATTATGGTTTGAGCAATATTTTAAAATAAGTTAAAAAAATGTTTGATTACATTGTTTGTTTTTATTTTGGAGAAAGAAGAGTTAGAACAACCAATTCATTATTATTATCTGATAGATATTTTTTTGTTAAAAAACATTTAGATTTTATAAAAAATAATGAAACAGTTTTAAACGACATTAATAACGTAATTTTAGTTATTAATAATTCAAATGATGACGATTTAAAATCCGTTACAAATATTAAAAATGAATATCCCTTCTCAGATAAAATTATTATCATAGGAAGGGATAATTCAAATTATTCTTATGGTGGGTGGAATGAATCATTAATTCATCAAATAAATTTAAATACCCCATCGTTACACGCATTTCTTTGTGAAGATGATTACATACCTTGTAATGATAATTTTCATAAAAAATTTATAGAATTTTTTAATTCCGATGTTATATATGTTTGTCAATTATTTATGAATAATCATGCGGCAATTTCAAATGGTTTCATAACTTATAACATAATAAAAGATTATTATAATAATACCAAAGAATTATTTGTGCTCACTAATAGTTATGATTATAGAAGTGCCGAAATTAACCAAGTTAACTTTTTAAATAATTTTAAAAATTTAAAGTGTGTTGACATCAGTGAAAAATATTGTTCAAAATTTTTAGATTTCAATAATAGTATTGTTGTTTATGGGAATAAAACCGGTGAAGAATTAATAAAACCAATTTTAGAATAATGATAAAATTTAAAAAATTAGAAGAAGACGACTTACAATTCTTAAACGATGTAAGAAACGAATATTGCGAAGAATTTTTACATGATAGTAGACAATTCACATTAGAAGAAACCAAACAATGGTTCCATAAATATAATCCGGACTTTTACATTATTACGTTAGACGATGAAAGAATTGGGTATTTTAGACTATCCAACTATTCTGATGTGAATAAAAATATTTACATTGGTGCCGACATTTCACCAAAATTTAAAGGTAAAGGTTTGGGTAAATTATCTTATGAAAAATTTATACCTTTTTTGTTTGAAACCTATAATTTGAATAAAATAAGTTTAGAAGTATTGTCTAATAACATAATTGCTTTAAATTTATATAATAAACTTGGGTTTGTAACCGAAGGTGTTAAACGTCAAGAAGTTTATAAAAATAATCAATGGGTTGATTCCATTATTATGTCAATATTAAAAAATGAATATGAATAATTTAAAATTTGAACTTATTATAGCTTACTATAAAAGACCTAAAATTGTTTTAAATGCTTTAGAATCTATATTAAAATCCACATATGACAATTGGCATCTAACATTTGTTGATGATTCCGGTGACGATTCTTTTAAAGAGACCTTTTTAAATTATGGTTTTGATTCTTCTAAAATAACATATTCCCCAATATTAATGTCTGATGACGAAAAAAATAATATAGGAGGTTCAATATTTGGTAAGTACGTTAACGACGCTATCCAAAATACCGATGCCGATATTATTATATTAATATGTGATGATGACGCAATATTTCCTGATTATATGGAAAATCTTAATAAATTTTATACTAAAAATCCTGATAAAATGTGGGGGTATTGTCATGTTGAATTTTATAACCCTGAAATTGAACATTATACCCAATCAACCAAAACTAACGGAGACTCATCTTTAGGATTTTCAGATTTAAATGCTTTAACAATCCCAATAATGCCAGTTAATAAAATTGATAGTTCTCAAATTTCTTTTAGAAAAACCGCATTTACTGATGGTAATGTTTGGTATCCACATCCGTATACCGTAAGTTTAGATGCCCACGTTTTTCGTAATATGTTTAAGGTTTGGGGATTATGTGAGTTCACAAATTGTTATGGACAATATAAAGGTTGGTTCGCAAATCAATTAGGGGTTAGAGTTAGAAAAAAAATAGGTACATTTATAAAATAATAAAAAATAAATATGAATAATTTAAAATTTGAACTAATAATCGCTTATTATAAAAGACCCAAAATTGTCTTAAACGCGTTAGAATCTATATTAAAATCTACATATGATAATTGGCATTTAACATTCGTTGATGATTCCGGTGACGATTCTTTTAAAGAAACTTTTATAAACTACGGGTTTACACCTTCTAAAATAACATACTCACCAATATTAATGTCAGATGATGAGAAAATTAAAATAGGTGGGTCAATATTTGGAAAGTACGTTAACGACGCAATACAAACCACAGATGCTGATATCATTATACTAATATGTGATGACGACGCATTGTTTCCGGATTGTATGGAAAACCTTAATAAATTTTATACCGAAAACCCTGATAAAATGTGGGGGTATTCTCATGTTAAATTCTTCAATCCCGAAAAACAACATTATTCAGAATCAACCGATGTACCAAGCGATAGAACATTTAACACATCAAATTTAAATGATTACACATCACCAATTCAACCATCGTGTAGAGTTGATAGTTCTCAAGTATCTTTTAGAAAAAACGCTTTTACACAAACAAATTTATGGTACCCTTATCCACATACAAAAGATTTAGATAGAAATGTTTTTGAAAAATTATATAAAAAAATAGGACTATGTCATTTTACTAACTGCTACGGACAATATAAAGGTTGGTTTGCAAATCAATTAGGTGTTAGAGCACGAACAGGTAAAGGAGATTTTATTAACTAAACAACTAAAATAATTTAAATGGCTACATACAGCAAATCAAAGAACGCTAAACCTACCCCTACTCCGGAAACTACAAGTAAACCGGTTAATAAGAAAGAATTAATTAACCAAATTATTAAAAGAAAAACTAAAGAAAAGTTTTTAACCAACAATCAAAAAAAATATTATGATACTTTAATTGACAGTGAAATCACTGTTTGTTCCGGACCTGCGGGTGTTGGTAAAAGTTATATTACAATGAAAGCCGCGATTGACTTACTCGCTGACCCTGAAACACCATATGAAAAAATTATTATTGTTAGACCCGCTGTTGAAGCTGAAGAAAAATTAGGTTCACTACCAGGTAATGTTGAAGAAAAATTAGACCCATACATTTTCCCATCATATTATTTATTAAATAAAATTATTGGGAAAGAATCTAGAGAAAAATTAAAAGAAATCGATGTTATTGAAGTATTTGCCTTGGCATTTATGAGAGGTATGAACATTGATAATTCTATTTTAATTTTTGAAGAGGGTCAAAATGCCACCCCAAGTCAAATGAAATTACTTTTAACTAGAATTGGGTTTAACAGTAAATTCTTTATATCCGGTGATGTAGAACAATCAGACAAATATAAAAATAAAACTCATAGTGGTTTATGGGACGCAATTGAAAAATTTAGAGATAGTGAATATATATCAATTTTTGAATTTAAAGATAAAAAAGATATCGTTAGAAATCCGTTGATTAGTAGAATATTAGACAAGTACGAAGAAAACTAATTTTAATATATTTTATTATAAAAGATAGGTAAACACAATTTAGTTTACTTATCTTTTTTTTTATATAACTTTTGTTGATATGAGAATTGGTATAGAAATTAATGGAGTGTTAAGAGATACTTTAGGAAAAATTGAACAAACTTATCAGAAATTTTTAATCGATAAAACTGATGGTATTGAAGACGACGAGTCATTTGAATATAAAATGACCTACCCGATAAATAGTTTAACATTAAACGACCATTTTTCATTTCCGGATGATGATGAATTATATTCATTTTTATATGAAGAATTTGCTATGGAAATTTTTGGTCACGCACAATCCTCAGAATATAATACATTTATTGATTTAAACGAAATTTATATATCTTTAAGAGATAATCACGATTTATTAATTGTTTCGGATGAAATAGGAAAATCAAAACCCGCATCATTATTCTTTTTATCAAAATTTGGATGTCAATTAGAAAAAGTAAAATTTTATAGTAATTCAACAATTAATTCAATGTGGGATGAATTAGATATTTTACTTACATCCAATCCAGCCTTATTATTGGATTATCCGTCAGATAAAATATTAATAAAATATGAAACGGATTATAATGAGAATATTACCACAATCCATTCTATAAAATCTATAAAAGAATTGGATGATAAATTAAAACAAATTTTAGAATGTTAAAAGTATTAGGAGAAAACTATTATGTAGATTTGGATAAAATTGACGATTATGTTCAAATAAAAGCAAAAAAAACCGTCACGTCAGGTGACACTGAAGGGACTACCATAAGTATAATTAAATACGAAACAATTAAATTAATGTTAGAGATAGTTATGGATGAACCTGAAGAAATTGATGAGCAATTAGGGGCTAAAGGTACTAACAACTTATCAATCCCATTTAAACTAGCGTTTAATACTCTATTGTATAAAAAATTAATAAATAAAATATAATAAACATGACACAAGAACAAATTACAAAATTAGAACAGTCGATTCAAAACATGAAAGATAAAAAGTCAAGGATTTATCTTTTAGTTCAAGACACTAAAGGTAATGCAAAAGCTTCAGTCGCTTACATATACGAGTTAGGTATGGCATTATTAAAAAATGGATACAACCCAATTATCTTACACGAAACACCTGATTATACTGGAGTTGGTGAATGGTTAGGTGAGGATTATATGACATTACCACATAAAACAATTGAAGGCCAAAATTTAGAAATTGCACCTGAAGATTTAATTGTTATCCCTGAATTATACGGGTTTGTGATGAGTCAAATTTCAAAATTACCTTGTGGTAAAATTGTATTGTCTCAAGCCCATGACCATATCTTGGAAACATTACAACCAGGCCAGACATGGTCACAATTAGGGTTTTATAAATGTATAACAACTTCTGAAGCTCAAAAAGAATATATCGAGAATATTATGAGAGGTATTTCGATAGATGTTTTAAAACCATTTATTTCTGATAAATTTAAACCACATACTTTACCATCAAAACCTATTATTGCAATTCATGCTAGAGAACAAAGAGAAGCCCTTAACATGATTAAAAGTTTTTACATTAAATTTCCTCAATACAGATGGATAACTTTTAGAGACATGAGAGGACTATCTATTGATGAGTTTGCAAGTGCTATGAAAGATTGTTTCTTATCTGTTTGGATTGATGAAACAAGCTCTTATGGTACATTCCCATTGGAATCTATGAAATGTAAAATACCTGTAGTTGGTTTAGTACCAAATTTAGTTCCTGAATGGATGAATGAAGACAATGGTGTTTGGGTTAACAATAAAATCCAAATGGTTGATTTTGTCGCGGACTTTTTACAAAATTGGTTGGAAGACAGTATTAATGAAAATTTAGAAACTGAAATTATTAAAACTGCAGAAAATTTAAGTACTAAAGAAGATTTTGAAAAAATTTCATTAAACTTATTTGAAGGATATCTAACTAAAAGATTGGAATCATTTGAAGAACAATTAAATAAACTACAAACAATAGAAGAATAATATGGAAAATTACTTTGACGTATCAGTTATATTACCGATTAAATCGGCAACCGCACCATTTTTTGAAGATTACTTTAAGAAATGTATTGAATCATTAAATAATCAAAAATTAAAAATTAATGAATTAGTTATTGTTCACACAAATGAAATACCTTTAGTTGAACTTTTAAAAGATTACGATTTTGGTGACTTAAATGTAGTTAAATTAGAATGGGAAAAAGAACCTAATTACGCGGCACAAGTTAATCACGGTGTTAGAAATTCAAAATCTGAATGGGTTTCATTATTTGAATTTGATGATGAATATTCTAACATATGGTTTAAGAATGTTGACATCTACTCAAAAGCATACCCTAATATGGATGCGTTTTTACCAATCGTTGTTGATACAGACCAACAAGGTAAATTTGCCGGGTTTACTAATGAAGCAACTTTCGCGGCAAACTTTACTCCGGAAATGGGTGTATTAACTCACGATACTTTATTAGATTATCAAAACTTCCAATCATCAGGAATGGTAATCAAAAAATCAAAATTTGTTGATTATGGATTAATCAAACCTTCGTTTAAATTAACGTTTGGGTATGAATTATTTTTACGATTAACACATAATTCAATTAACATTATGTCTATCCCAAGAATTGGTTATAAACATACTAATTTAAGAGATGGGTCAATCTTTTGGAATTACAAAAATGGTAGAGATGTCTTAACTCCGGAAGAAGTTAAATTTTGGATTGAGTCCGCAAAAAAAGAATATTTTTTCATTAATGACAGAGCGATAAAATTTGAATCTCAAGAAGTTTAATGACTGAAAATATTAATTTAACAGGGGATACAAATGTTGAGTTAAAAAAGAAAGGTAGAAAACCAACCCAATTAAATTATTTTGATGTCCGAGAAGAAATGGCGGTAATAAGATTTTTAGAGTCCACGTCTTACGAAGAAAAAAATAAAATATACAATGAGTTTTTAAAAAAACCTTTAGACAAAATGATATCTTCAATCATACGAAGATACAAATTATATAGAAAAGACATGGATTTCACTGATATACATGTAGATACTCACTCGTTTTTAATGACAAAGATAGATAAGTTTAAACCTTCTAGAGAAAAGAAGGCTTATTCTTATTTTGGTACAATATGTAAAAACTATTTAATGGGTCAAATCATTAAAGACCAAAAAGAAACAAATAGAAAAATATCTTATGAAGATATTTCAACTAATTTGGAGAATAATGAAAATTTTTCCTATTACATAGAAAATGACGGACTAGATTCTGAAAAAGTAATTAAACACTTTTTAATTGAATTAGACAGATTCATTAAAGAAGAAAATTTATCAGAAAATGAAATTAAATTAGGACACGCACTTTACGACATTTTTGAAAATTATGACTCGATATTTATTGGTAACGATAATAACAAGTTTAATAAAAATATTATTTTATTGTCTTTAAGAGAAATGACCAATCTTTCAACTAAAGAAATTAGGGGTTCAATGAGAAAATACAAAAATATGTATTACTCATTGATTCAACAGATGGTTAATTAAAAAATAATAAATTAAATATTTATAATTATGGCAAGACCGACAAAAAAAGAAATTAATTTAAGTAAAGAATCAATGTTATCATTGATGCAGGAAATCTACAATGAACTTGTGGAACAAAGAAGTACTGCTATTAGAATTCAAAACAAAATGTTAACAATGATGAAAGGTCCTGAAGATATGACTTTAATTGGTCCGGTGATTGAAAAACAACAAAAAATTATTAATGATTGTGTTGAAAAAAAATTAACCCTATCTAAACTACAATCAAGTATGTGGGAAAAAACAAACAACAATGATGATGGTGGAGGATTTTCTATTACTGATTTAGGAGTTGACGACGCAATGCTTAAAACTTTAATTGAGAAAGACGCGTCTAAATCAGAGGGTTCTTATAAAATGAAAAAATAATTTGTTATGGCGTCATTAGATTTAGGTGTTGATTATAAAAAAATACAAGACAAGGTTACTGCTACCAGAAATTATAATGAGTTAAAAACTCAATATGATGATACTAGAAAACAAGCCGGTGAAGCTTTTGAACAGAAAAAAGCCGCTGTTACAGGTCAACTTGGTAAAATCAAGGAACAAACTAAACGTTATCAAAAAGAAATAAAAAATCAATTTGAACAACTTTTAGATTTAGCAAACACTACCGGAGGAAAAGGGAGCGGTTCTCCAAGTTATATTAAAAGATTATTAATCACCGCTCTTAAAAATATTGAACCTAAACTTTCTCAAATAGCTTTAGAAGAATCAATAAACGCGGTTGGTTGTGACCAACAACAAGAATATAATGGTAGTTCTACATATTATATTAAAGTAAAATCAGTTGATTTATTAAATATTTTAACTTTAGACCCGAAAACTGAAGGTAAACCTTTATATGAAAAAGACCCAATATTAGTTCAGAATTATCCATTTTCAATGAATAAAGAATTATATCAATTGATTCAAACGGGTCAACCATATTCTGTGGATAATGGTCAAAATTACATAGGTCAATCAGGTCAAGATTTATTTGATATCCAATACGTTAATTTAAACGCAAACAATGAAACCGGTCCTTGGTTTAAAGTTACATTATCAGATAGAGTTAATGGTGTTAATAAAGTTGGGACATTTCTAGTTGATTATTATAAAACAATTAAAATTACCGAACCAACCAATATGATAGCGTCAATAATGGAATCGTTAAGTGGTGCAGTATCAATGAGTGTTGGTGCCGGTGTAGGTCAAGTTGAAGACCAAAGTAAATTTGATATATTAATTCAACGAATTCTTGGATTATGTTTTGATAATAGAAGTGAAATTGATGTTAGCGGTATTGCTAAAGTACCTGAACTTGATGGTGTTGACGAAACGTTTTTTGAATTTACTGATATTGATTTAAGAAAAATAGACCAAAGAGTAACTAATATTAAAAATAAAGTAATAGAATTAGAAGAGTGTGATAATATATTATTACCTGTTGATTATCCGGCAGTTATCGCTCAAATTAATAATTTAAATTTAATTGATAATAATAGTGACTTTATAAACGCTGCGGATAATTTAACTCAAGTATTAGCAGATAACCCTCAATGGGGTGCGGGTATTCAAACCAATGCTCAAGCGGCCCTAAATTTTAATTTTATTAAATTAATCGCTCAAGGTATTGCGGGAGCATTTTTAACACCTAAAATATTACTACCAATATACGTAATGTTAAAAGCTATAGGTCAAGAAACAACCGACGCAATAAAAGGATTTGTTGATTTTGTAAAACAATTTAAAAAATTCGCAATAAATTTTATTTCTAAAATAGGTGCATTATTTGTTCAAGAATTATTTGAATTAATTAAAAGAGATATTTTATTATTAATTCAAAGAGTTATAAGTGATATTGTTAAAGAAAAAATTGATAAAAGAATTTCAATGATTTTAAAACTTATTCAGTTATTGTTAATTGTTGCTTCTTTTATAAGTGATTGGAGGAAGTGTAAAAGTGTCGTTGATGAATTACTGGCCCTATTAGATTTAATAACAAGTAGTTTAGGTTTTGGTAGTCAAATCCCTTTACCATTATTATTCGCGTCACAACTATTAGACGGGTATTCCGAATCAAGAGCTTTTGTTGGGGCTATTGAAGAATTCCAAAAAAGCGGTATCCCAACGGGAGCATTACCTGATGGTAGTCCTAATTTAGATATTTTAGGTAAATTTGGACAAATGA
>Ga0208600_1000051_pt1 | contig 14442 bp, 31 predicted proteins | sample LakMenEpi08Oct12_FD_150681 | JGI IMG/M metagenome (GOLD analysis project Ga0208600, IMG submission 150681) | Freshwater microbial communities from Lake Mendota, WI - 08OCT2012 deep hole epilimnion (SPAdes) | ecosystem: Environmental > Aquatic > Freshwater > Lake > Epilimnion/Euphotic zone ... | reverse complement strand
GCGTTGTACAGCTCCGTAAAGTTCTGGTTGGTGTAATCGAACGAAGTCCGCAGCGGCGTCCCCGTTCCGTCGTTCGGCGATGCGCCGATATTGATGGTTTGCTTTGACATATATGACTAAATGAATGTTTCGTTGACCTACAGAAATTCGGTCATGTCCGCCGTGATGATCGTCACGTCCGCGCTTATCACCGTGTTATCCGCCGTGATATCCGCCGTTCCGCCAAGCGTCGCCGCCTCCCAGAGTAGGCCAATCTCCAGCAGAATGCGTTCACGCGGACTCATGCACGAAGCTCCCTGAGCCTCCGCAATTAGTGTGGCCGCATCGGCGCAAGAAATGTTTGCCATGATATTTTAGAACGGATGCGAAGTGATGAACCAAGCCGTACCGTTCGAAATGATGGTAATCGAATTCCATTGCGGGGACAGCACATGTGTGGCCGCTCCGTCAATCGTCTCGGACGCGTACGCATCGACCGTCACCGTATTCGCGCCAGCATTGATGCGCTTGAAAACGTAGATACGACCAGCAGCCAACGCCGCCGGGGGCAATGTCAGCGTAATCGCGCCAGCCGTCGCATCGCAGATCAAGAAGTAATCACCGCTCACCACGCTGCCGCTGGTCGTCACGCTCCGATACGCACCGCGTGTCGCGCCGCCGCCCTGAAGATACGTCGCAATGCGGTTCTCCAGCGCCAGCTTGGCCAACTCAACCTCCCACGGTGAGCGACATCCCAGCGACGCCGCCTCGTTGATGAGCGTTGCCGCCTCGTCGCATGTGATGTTTGGCATATCGTTCTATTGGAAAATCGGTTATCGTGCCATCGGACCAGCGCCGCGCTGCATCACCTCGGCGATAAAACCACCGCCGCCGGGAGCCTCGCCCTCCTCTACCTCCATCTCCTCCTCCTCACCGCGCTCGGCCAGCTTCTTGCCCTTGGATTTCTTCTCGTATCCGGGAATGGCCACACCATCAATCTCGATGACCTCCGCCTTACCGCCCTTACCAAGAACGATAGTCGCCATAGTCTGGAACGCTTCGCCCTCCGCAAGGTTCTCGGGGATTTCTACGCCTTTTGGAATCGTGAATGACGGCATATGGGGAGCATTACGCGACCCATTGGGATGTCAATGTCTAAGCGATAACGGGCAATAAAAAACCCGCCACTAACTTTTCGGGCCAGTGACGGGGTGCCTCGTTGTGAGGCGATTTACAAGACATTCAACCTATTGATTCAACCGAGGCAACGATGTCGCAAAACAAAAAACCCGCAAGCATTTTCACGCCTGCGGATCTTTCGCATGAACCTCTGATCGATTACGAGCAGATGATTTGAGTCAGCGCGCCGGTGCAACGACGGAAGATGATCGTCATTCCTTGGTTGGTGAATATTGGTTCCGAAGCGTGAACGAACTCAGCATAATGCTGACCCTTCTTCTCCAGCGGATCGGCGCAATCCACATCGAGCTTGTAGGCACCCGTCACCCACTGCCACTCGCCCATGTAGTTGGTCGGCATCCAGCTAAGATCGCCAACCCGATTCACGGGCCGCACGATGTGGCTCTTGAACACATACGGAGTCACGATGAACGCAGCCTCGTACGGAGCAGTCGTCCAGCTCGAATTGACGCTGAACACAGTACCCTTCGTTCCGCTCGCACTGGTGAACGGCTGCACCAGCGTGTACTTGCCGCCAGCATAGGTGAAGCGGGGCGGAAACAGATTCGGCACATGGCGATAGTTCTTAATCACCCGGTTCGCACCGATCCGCTTGAGCAACTCCGCACCAGCGCCACTGCCCTGATCAGCGAAGCGCAAGTCATCGCGGAACGCGGGGTTGTTTTGAGCGATACGCTGCGAAGCCTCCAAGCCGATATATAGCGGAAATACCGGACCATCGCTGCTGTACGAGATGAAGCCAGAGCTATCAGGATTCGTCGCACCGTTACGAATCAGCGTAGCAGCCGCGACATCGAGCATCTCCTGAGTCAACTCAGAGGTGGACTGATTGAGCGCCTGACCAGCCGATCCGGTCTGAATCCACGGGAACTCATTCACGCCAGAGGGAATCGTCTCGACCTGAGTAAAGGACGAGTCGGCCACTGCCTTGATGGCGAACTTGGCGAAGGTGTTCTGATAGCGAGTCTCCCATGAACGCTGTGCGCGGATCGAGAGCTTCTCCAAGTACACGCGCAAGAACGCCTCGACGCGATGGTCGAAGGTCAGATCGTCCTTACACAGGAGCGGACCTTTGAGGGCGAAACGCTCAGGACTCCAAGTAACGGCATTATAGCCGACCGGAACCTCGCTGTAAGTGACATCGCAAGCGCCACCGTTCTCGCCACTGGCGAGCGTGATAGCCGACCACTCCTCAGCCGCAGTCGGCTCGATGGAAGTGGTGGTGAACGAGGTCTGGGTCAAGCCAGTACCTTGAGGATACTCTCCGCGCTCAATCATATTGAGCCACATCGAGCGATACGAGGCGCGTTTATAGACGTCCTGCGCGAGCGACTCAGTCGCTACGGCGAAGGCGTTGAAGACATTGGGACAAGCCATATTGAGAAAAAATTAAACCGACGTTATCTGCATTTGGTAGGCCATTCTATCCATCCATCAAACGATGGCGGACCGGACCTACGCGCTGACCGATGCGGAGCGTCATTGCCGCTTAGACAGTTTTGCGATGGCTGACCAAGCCTCCGCCTTGCTTAGGGTCGATAAATCGGACTGAGACACACTGGTGCGCCTTTAGCAATCAGAATAAGTCTTGATCGGGAATGCCGTCGATGAGTTCGCTTTGCTCGGCAATGTACGTTTTGTATCCCTTGATGATCGTTCCGATTCTGTGCGGCTGGATGATATGCTCCTTCGCGATGAATCCCCTGAACGTATACGGACCGGGGAATTGACCGGTCATCAGAGCGTAGAAATCCACGCCGTCGGTCTTTGAGCCTTTGCGCGCATCGACCAGTAGCTTCCCATTCTCGTATTTGGTCGTCTTCACATCGATGCGAATGCCCGGAGGGATAGGCGGGATAATCGCGTCGTAGAGCGGGTGCGGAGGTTCGCGATCCGTGTCGATGTCGGGATAGACATTAAATAGCTTACAGAAGGCTATCTCGCCGCATACGCCCTCCAGATCCACCGTCGCAGGGTCATCCGTGCTTATCTTTAAGTTCGTAGTGTTGAAATGACGGTTATTGCCGTTGCGATTCTTGGCTACGAAGTGGGCCAACTTCCTCTCAGCTTGATTGAGAGAAATAACTTGACCAATTTTAATTTTACTTAACATGGTCAAAAAGACGGAAAATTTTTGAGGGGGGTATCGTAAACGAAGCCACCCCGCAAAGGGGGTGCCAGGTCTTACGTCAACTTTCGTGCCAATCCTAGGAAAAACAATCCTTTTATCCCTAGGACATAGAATGTCCGCCTATAGTCTGATAATATGCATTATCGGACTGTAGCGCCGGCGCTGTCTCCGTGGACTACAACCTCCGTGAACCGGTCCGGCATCGATCCTAACAGATTAATGGACACGCTGGTCGCTTCTCCGGCTTCACTCCATCCGAACACAAGCGCGCTACGCTTAGCTACGCTGTTCAGTATCGTCTCGCGAGTTGCCTCGTCCTTGATGCCATCTAGATCATAAGAGTCAACGCGCTCAAGCGTAGAAGCGGCGTCTGCGGCGAGCTTCGAACGCACCAAAGCCGATAGACTTTCTAGGCTCTGGGTTTTCTTTTCAATGCAAACCGTTTGCATTTGCCTCCTTAACTTCGTCAATCCCGTTCGACTTGCTTTGGTTTGCACCGTTTCAACGCATAGCTTCAAATCGACTGCAATCGTCGATAGTTCCTCACCGGATAGGTATCGGGCTTTAACTTCGTCCCAGACTTCGCTTGGCTTCGCCATGCATGACGCATAGCGGCTTTGCCTGCGGCTTTCAACCTTTGGCTTGTGACGGTCCGTTTTCCCTTTCGCCAATCGCCCATTCTCAAATTTATTTTCCCTCATTCCGCCCAATGAATCCGCCCCTTTCGCCCCGCTTTAAAAATTAATTTGTTTTTTTCTTTGACTCTCTCCCCTCTCTCCCCTAGTCTGTACCCATGAAAGAAAAGCAAGCCGTTCGTCAAGTCCTGATCCAAGCGGAAAGCGCGGCAAAAGCCGGTGACTTGAAGCAAGTCGAGAAGCTCTTAAAGCAAGCTCACTCGATTCGTTCCAAAGCCGGTTTACCTAAGCTTTCCGATATCGGCCTGTCTTTCGAATACTTTTGAACCCATGAAACGCATCACTCTCAAACGCATCGCCATTGCAGCTGCAATTGTCACGATCATCCTAATCCAAGCCTATCTAGAAACGTCACTCGGTTTTACTCCTAACCATTGAACCAATGACCTATACTTTTGAAGTATTTGAAAAGCTTCTCAACCGAAACTTTACTATTCGAATGGATTTCAAATCCGATTCTGATTTCAGACTTTACGCTTATTCGATGTATTCGGGCAATTGGAGACTGATTTCTAAGCTTTGATTCCCGATATCCTGCCCCTAGGAAACTATGGGCAGCAATCGGCAATCAAATCCAAATCCAAATAAAATCCCATGTTATCCAAATCCGAAGAAATCCAAATCCTCAGTGATGCCGCAGATAAATTAGGCTCCGGTTCCTACTGCGGCGATTGGCTCCGTGAGCAAATCCCTTTCATCGAATGCGATATCCGAAGCGACTTTCATCCGGGAATTTATGCTTCCGCTTCAATTCGGGAAGCGGGAAAGCGTGCTGAGGTCATCCTTTCAGAAGCAAAACATGCGGCCATGAAATTAGAACGCGATTCAATCGCCCAATCCAAAGCGCGCTTTGACGCTGCGGATAAGGAGCTTATGCGAAAGGTTGACGCTTTCCGTCAAATCCTGCGCGAGTGCGTCAATTCCCTTTGATTCCCCGCGCTTCCCTTCGGGCAACGGTAGGGAATAGCGGTGAATCAAAGCCGATCAAATCCAAATCAAATCCCATGAAGCTATCCGCTCCGTTCCTAATCTCAGCGCGCTTGCTCCCCGCCGTTTCTATCGGCAAAGGAGAAGAGCAAATCACCGTCTCACTGTCCCCGTCCGGCTTTATCCTTGACGGTCCTTTCGGTGAACACCGAGTCACTGATTTGACTCTGCGCGGGAATCCTTCGATGGAATCCGCTTTCGAGACTCTATTGTCCTTCATGACCGCCGCCGCCGAGTCTTTCCGATATCGTGGAATGGACGGGGAAAACGCCGATTTATTCCCCGCGCCAGTCACCGAGGCAATCGCGCAAGTTTCCTCAGAACTCGAAAGCATTTGGTTCGAACTTCACTGCGCCATTGAATCTGAGGAATCACTTGTCACCGAATAAATCCAAATCAAATCCCATGACCATAACCAAATCCGCTCCCCGTTTCCGCTCCCCGTCCATTACGTCTATCGAATCGGCTTTCCCCGGCAAGGGAAAGGAAGCCAAAGCTATCTTCCGAATGCGCCGTTCCGAACTTGAATCGCTCCCCGCCGGTGATGCGCGAGTGCGCGAGTGCTATCATGCGCCCTCAACCTCTGACGTGCGCCTTCATTGCCTTGACGCATTACTGGAAACTTTCGGCATAGAAGCCTTTCAGACTAGAAACGGAACTTGGGTTGAGTACCTGAACATTGGCGACACTTATGCGCCTACAATTGTCCGAATGAATGGACACTATCGAATCGCTTCATGGGGCGACATTGCCGAATCGAACGGCTCGCTTTGATTTCCCGCGCGAGACTATCGGCAACGGTAGCCTCCGGCGGTGAATCATCCCGATTCCCGGTTCAACAAATCCAAATCCAATGAAAACCATAGTCACAGAATTCCAATTCATCGAAGCATTCCGCCTATGCGGCCGCGAAACTCAATTCACCGTCCCCGCACGCCGCGCATTATTCGCGTATTTGGAAGACTACGAAAAGTCAACCTGTTTTGAGTTGGAACTCGATCCTATCGGCATTTGCTGTGAATTCGCGGAACACCCCTCCGCAATCGTCGCGTCCAAAGAACACGGCCAGAGTTTCGAATCTGAATCCGAGGCTTTGGATTGGCTTCAGGACCGCACGCAAGTCGTCCCATTCGACGGCGGAATCGTCATTCAGCAATTCTAATTTATCCCCGCGCATCCAATGAAAATCACAGCAATTTTCCGCGATTTATCGGATCAATTCTGGAATGGCTTTGGAGATTCAATCCCGGCCTTTCCCAATCTTTCACCACTGGCGCAATTCGAACGCGCACAACATCTCGCGCATGAAATGCCGCGCAATGTCTCGGTAAAAATCGGAAACGGCTCTTTCCGCGAAAAAGTAGAATGGAATCAGGCAATGCGCGATACGACGCGAAAGGAGCGAATGACAGCCAAGATTGAGCCGCGCAAAGGCTACCGTCTGATTACCTTCGACATTTAACCCATTCCCCGCGCATCCAATGAATTATTACGTCATGCAAACATCGCTTTCTAGCGGCTCCAAGCCTCAACTTGTCCACTGGTCAAAAACCGAATCGGACGCCGTCGCCTATGCGCGCCAGCAACTTGACCTTTGGCGCGAGGTGGGCGTCCCGAATCCTCCGCGATACGAAGTCCATTATAGCGGCCTACGCGGCTCCGCCCTCTGGTCAAGTCTCGACTAAATGACCCATCCTACGCGCATCATGCCGCAAGGCGTGCTGCGACAGGGTAGGCCACAAGTCCTTCCTCAAATAATCCAATCCAATGAATCCAAAATTGCTCCCCATCATCGAACGCATCATTGCACGCGAGACGATCCTGCTTTCGTTTCACGCTGACCGGCTCCCGCAATCCGCGCTTGCTTACATCCGACAAAATTACCGCATGGACTCGTTCCTATCGGACGAGGAGCAAGACCTCATCGAAACTCTCGCGCCATTCGCGGACGACATAGCAGACTCTTTCCGCGAAGATGAATCGTCGGACGCATCCAAATACCATCTATTTCAGGACGGCTCCCTGTGGCTTAGGACAAACGCGTACAGCAGCATATGGGCGGACGCACGCGACTTTGCCGTCGAAATCCTCCTCCCGCGCATGGAATTATCCCGCATGGACGCGGATCTTCTCCGCGCTATCGACATGGAAGATGCGGTCGAATCCGTTCGCGCCGACTTTTATTCATCCTTCGCGCATATCCTGAACCGCGATTGCGGCATCCCCTATTGCGACGCACGCGAACACTGGAACGCCTATGCGCGCCAGCTATCGGATTCCGCGTGCGAGGCTGTCGTTCTAGGCGGCTCCGAATCAGGACGCAAGGAAGGCGAGCGGTTCGCAGAATCATTCACCGTCAAAGCCTGAACCAATGAAATCCCATACCCCCGGCCCTTGGCTTGTCCGATTCGATGAAGATCGATTCGACTCGAAACTGTCTGTCCTTGAGGTCATCGATGGAAGCGATGCGTCATTGAATCATCCGCAAGGCGAGCTTGTCCTTGCGCGAGTCAACGTAAGCGCCTTCGCGCCTCACATGGACGAACCGCTTGCCAACGCCCATTTAATCGCCTCCGCCCCCGATCTTCTCTCCGCGCTTGAACGCCTCGCGCATCCAATGGCCGACGACGACGACTTGGACTTTGCTCGCGCCGTTATCAGGAAGGCGAAAGGGCTTTGAGCCGCTCCGTTTATCCGGTAAATCGGGGGTGCGCGCATCCGTTCAACGCGTAAACGAGAATAAAATCATGCATCCATTGCTTCTTTCGGCCCTGATTCAGATCGAATCGAACGGAAATGACCTCGCTCGCGGCAAACACGGCGAACTTGGCGCGCTCCAGATTAAGCCGATTATGGTAAGAGATGTTAATCGCATCATGGGGACGCATTACGCGCACACTCAGGTAACGAATCGAGCCGTCGCAACGTTCATTGCCCACGCATACCTAAGCCATTACGGCAAACATCTCAGCGACGAATCGCTCGCAAGGATCTGGCAGGGTGGGCCACGAGCCATCCATCGTTCCTCCTCCCGCGCCTATGGCCGTCGTGTCATGCGAAAACTTTCCTCTCTCGAAACCAGTCAAACAACAGCAAGAAAATGAAACTAACCATTCAATCCCGCGACAACGCCCAGACCATCGTCGATCTGTTCAACGCCATCCTAACCGGCGAGGAGCAAGAACACGGCGCAACCCCGCTCAGCATTTACGACGACAACAAACATATCTGCTCCCTCATCGCGAAGGATGGCACTCAGATCCTTGAACTCATCATCGAACGCGAGGAAGGCGACAAACTCTGCCCCGGTACACCTGATTTGGAGACGCTATGATAACTGGAACAAACGGACCGTACAACGCATACGAAATCTTAGAGTTTGTTGAAAAAAAACATAAGGACGAATCTTTGAAGGCGCGAAATATCCCGCTTGATGAGTTGGCCAAACAACTCGAACTGATGGCCGCTGATTTTCAGAATCCTTTCATCGCATCCGCATCAACCCGTCTCGCGCACGTCGCCGCCGCGCTCACCTGCCTCCAGGACGCGCTTTTCTACGTCCGAATGTACCAGTGCGCGGATACGACCGGCGAGGGCGAGAAACGACGGCAGCAACTCATCGACGATTCGGAGACGATCATCAGCGTCATCCGCACGGGAGGACTGTATCCATGAGCCGCAACCTGTTCGCGAAGCCAGTCTATAAGGTCCAGCTAAGCGGCGCGATTGGCTGGTCCGACATGAAGGAGAAGGTCGTCAGCTACCAGACGGTCGAATTCTCCTCGCGCAAGGACGCGGAACGAGCGGCTCGTGAATTAAATCCCGGCGAGTACACGCAAGGGCGGATTCGCGTCGTGCCGGTCGAACTCAGCGAGGACTACGATGTGTATCCGGTCGTCGAGCGAATCCAATCCTGATAACTTTTCGCCGGATAAAAAGTAGGCCAATAAACCTCATTCGCACCATGCCATTTCATCGATTCGATTCTAGCGCGGACATACGCGAAACCGTCCGTAGAGCCGCAAAACAGCTTACGAACGCTCTACGGGGCATTTCTGATCGATTGCGAGGCATTCCCGCTGCCCTACATGACCGACAAAGCGACAAGAACACTTCACATATCCTTTTCCGAAACGGAAGCGGCACCGCCCCCAAAGGCGGAGCGCAAGCATTCCGTTTTCGGAATAAGCCTCTCCCCTTTTTTAGAAAGGGGAGGCTTATCTTTAGATGAGCTAGGTAGACCAAGGGTAACTTAAAAGGAGCCATTGGTAGATTTACGTTGACTAGACGACAAAAGAGACTTATCTGTTTTCCACCATGAGTTACTTATCAAATGGCTCCACGCTCCGGTCCACGTTTCGAGAAATGCCGCCGAAGAGGCACAATCTGAATTCGGAGAAGTCCGAGTTGTTGGCCTACATTGTCGAGACGATTGGCGGTGGGTTGGTCGAGGCTAATCGGGCGTTTGGCTCGATGCGGAACGTCAAGAGTCAGGTCTTGGTTTTTGATCGAACCCATCGGGTCTGGCATGGCTGCGATTGGAAGCCGTCCGATGAGGAGGCTCAGAAGGATCTTGAGTCGCGCAAGCTCTCGGACCTGCGTCGCGAAATCGCCCAGCTTTGGAAAGCTATCAACGCGCTTCGCAAGGGGAAGCAGCGTAAGAGGAAGCAGAAGGTCGATGACGAGAAGCCTGCCGAGCCGGAGCTGGAACCTGTGGCCGACTCATCCATCGACGACCTTCTCGCCAAGTACCGCAGCCTTTCCGAAACCGACAGTTCAACCGGCAACTAACCCAGAAAAATTATGACCGACCAGAAGATAGAAATCCTATTCGCCAGCATCGAAAAGATGAACAAACGCCTCGGATCAATTGAGGCGATGATGAAATCCACCACCAAGAAGATCAGCGAAATCGAGGATTCGTTCCAATCGGACAGCGACGACAGCGCATGGGAAGGCTTTGGCCCGAAGCCAGAGAAAACGCCCGTCAATCCGAACGCTGAGCAGTACACTTTGGAACTCCATCATGGCCCGTACACGATCTACCGCCACGATGGCGAGTCAGATAAGGAATGGCAGCGGCGCAAGGACCACCTGATGGATCAGCGTATCACGTTCCTCAACGGCAGCGGCCAGAACGGAACGCCGGAGCAGGTGGCCTACCTTCAGAGGATCGAAGAACGCCTCGGTCGAAAAGTTTTTCAATATCCTCTTGCAACGACTTGAGACAACTGCGAGGCTACGTCCGCAACAATGACCAATTTTCTGCAATCAGACTTAGAGCGCGAAGGGAAATCGCGACAGGGCGTTAGTGGATTTTCGCCCGTGACTGAACACCTGATTGCAGTCCCTTTTCAGCGTTCGGGCATAGAGCGGAGCGAGAGGCTTCGACGGGTTTACACATTGGTTCCCCAAGTTAACACCCGAACGCTGTCGATTTTTTCCAAGTGAAAGTTTTTACCGCAAAGGCCACGGCAGAGATGCTCCAGATATGCACCGAAACGCTCCGGCGGATCGTGCGCCATGATGGCGTCCAGCATAGGAGAATTGGCCGACGAATCTTGTTCACCGAGTCCGACATCGCCGCGATTCTAACGAGTCGAGCGACAACCGGAGCTGTGAACCCATACGCAAGAAAAACAAAGAAACAACAAGAGAATACAAATGAGCAGCAACCAATTAGCGACAACGCAAACGCAACCGCCAGTCAGTCCTGACGGAGAGTTTTACTCCCGCATCGGAACATCGCTTGAAGCGGTCAAGGAACTCGGATCGTGGATTGCGCGAAGCGGAGTCTTCAACTGTCAGAAGGACGAGCAAGGCAACATGATCGCCCTTGAATGCCTAGCCACTCGCAAGACTCCGTTCGACTTCAAGCGAGAGTTTCATCTGGTCAACGGCTCGTTGACGATGCGCTCAGACGCCATGCTCGCCGGATATCGGACTCGGGGCGGTAAGGTCATTTGGAAGCAGTTCGATTCGACTGCTGCTATCGGAGTCTGGAAATTCGACGGCAACGAATGCGAAATCGGATTTACGACCGAGGACGCCAAAATCGCAGGATTGCTTCCTGCCAAGGCTGGTTCTGGATGGCAGAAAGATCCGGCAGCTATGCTTCGTGCGCGCTGCATCTCCAAGGCTATTCGAATGCTCGCACCTGAAGTTGTTGCTGGCGTCTATACCCCGGAGGAGGCTGCTGATTTTGCTGCGCCGTCAACACCCACCATCACCGCTACGACGCGCCAGACGGTCAATGTGACGCCGGAACCAGCCTTCTCGCTCGTTGAAAAGCTAGAGCAGATTCTTGAGCCACATTCTGATATCGCCAACGCGTTCCTCGTCAGCAAGAACTTGATCAAGGAAGGCCAGAACTTCCGCGATGTATCCACGAAGGTGGCCAACATGATCGTCGCCGATCCTGACAGCTTCATCTCCAAGGCTAAGACGTTCGCTAACCCGCCCACCGAATGAGCATTCTCAACCAACACGTCAATCTCGACATGCCAGCGGAGAAGTATCACGCCGTTGATGCTCTCTCTAAGTCGATGATGTCCAAGATCCTCAAGTCCCCGGCTCATTACAAAGCCGCACTAGAGGAGCATCAGGAGCCGACGAAGTCGATGCAGATGGGTACGGCGATTCATACCGCTGTGCTGGAGCCGCAACTCTACTCGCAAGTCGTCGCTGTTGTTCCGCCGGACATCGACGGACGTACGAAGGAAGGAAAGCAGTGGAAGGAGCAGCACAAGAGCCGCATCCACCTGACTCACGCTGAAGACATCGATGTGCAAGGCGTGGCCAACAGTGTCCGTCGCCATCCGTTCTGGGACATCATTCATCTCGACCACCGGATCGAGGCGAGTGTCTTCGCTCAGGACGAAGAAACCGGCATCGCCCTTAAGGCACGTCCCGATCTGTGGATCGAAGGCCATACGCTCGTTGACATCAAGACGACCGACGACGCATCGCCCGAAGCCTTCCTGCGAACCATCGCATCGTTCGGCTACCATATTCAGGCCGCGCACTACATGGCGATGACTGGCGCTGATAGCTTCATCTTCGTTGCCGTTGAGCGCAAAGCTCCGTACGCCATTGGCATTTACAAGCTGGACGCCGAATGGCTTCAGGCAGGCGAGAATCTTCGCTGCAAAGCAATCGCAACGCTGCACGAATGCCGCGCACTGGACAGTTGGCCAGCCTATCCAACCGCTACACAAACCCTTTCATGCCCTAAGTGGGTCTTGAATAAATCCGAAAATTAAAACCGAATAAATTATGTTCCAAGTAAACCGCAAGGATGCCGGAGGCCGATACATCGATGCCGAAGGCGATTACACCGTCACTGTCGCCAAGGTCGAGGAAACCCTCGATGCCAAGGGCCGCGAGGTCTGCAAGGTTACGTTCAAAACTGAAGACGGAGCGAGCATCACGGACCGCTACATCAATCAGGAGAATGTCTGGTTCCGCGTCAATCAGCTCGTTGCTGCAACGAAGCACAACGTTCCCGATGGCACTCAAGTGGACTTCCTTGGCACCAAGGGCAGCTACGCAGCGTTCCTCAAAACGATGATCGGATTGGAGCTGCTTATCACCGCTCGCTCCGAGGAGTACCAAGTCAACGGTGAGACGAAGAAGACTCTCCGCATCAAAAACATGCGCGAGGTTCCGATTGCTCAAGTCGATGCCGACGACCTTGATCCGAAGCCGTTCTAATCCTCAACACGGAGGGGAGCGCATTCCGCGATAACGCTCGAAACTAAGACCTAAAATTTGTATCCATGAGAGTAAAACTAGCAGCAATCACGAAACCAATTGTCGGTGACGGCGCTTTGACCGCATCCGATTTCATCACCTACGCAGCGCGAGTCAGTAATCCGAGCAATCAGATGAGTCTGCTGACCGCTCCAAAGCTATTGGCCTACTGTATCAAGAACGGCCACTGGAGCATCTTTGAGCAGGCTAGTATGACGGTCGAGATTCAGACAAGCCGCGCCATATCCGCTCAGATTATCAGGCATCGCAGCTTTTGCTTCCAAGAATTTTCACAACGCTATGCGCCGTGCGACGAGGTTGAACCGATTGAACTTCGCACTCAGGACAGAGCGAATCGTCAAGGAAGCGGCGACATGTATCCGCAGGAGTGGGCCATGGATGTGGTTGCTAAGTCTGTTGAACTTGCGTTCACAACCTATCGGACGTTGCTTAGGGAAGGCGTGAGCCGCGAGACGGCGCGAATGGTCTTGCCGCTCTGTACGCAGACTACACTCTACATGACTGGCAACATTCGATCATGGATTCATTATCTGGAGCAGCGGTGCGCGAAGGGTACGCAGAAAGAGCATCGTCAGATCGCCGAAGCTATCCGCGACACGATCTTCGCGATTGAATTCCCACACATCCACGCAGCAATTGAGGAGGGCATCAAGTGAGCGATAGGATCAAGAGCATCATCGATGGCGGCACCGGCGTGTACACCATCACCAAGAAGGAGGCTGGAGAAATCCATAAGGCGGCTAAGAAGGTTAAAAACTATGCGTTCAGTTACTGGACAAGGAATCGCAAAGCGAGGGAGGCGAAATGAGCGATCATATTCCTGACCCCACGAAAATGATCCAAGACACGCCGAGGACAGACGCTGCGTACTTCAAGCCTGACGCTACGATGTACGACCTAGCTGGTGAGATGAAACGCATCGAACGCGAACTCACCACCGCTCAAGACCGCATCAAGCGGCTGGAGGAGGCGGGGGATGCGATGGAGGCGTGGCTACGCGATGAGCGGTTGAATGCCGTGCAGTACACTGTTTCAAAATGGCGCAAAGCCAAGGAGGCCAAGCCGTGAGCGACATTCACTAAATCAGGCAGTTTCACCGAATGCTGAAACCGAAACAACCAATGAAAGACTCAAGACCAATCATAGCCGGACTAATCGCAGGACTTGTTGCCGCTGCATGCATCCTCTGGGGAGGACATATCGGAGCGCGACAGGTAAAGGAACATGCGGTCATCAAAGGCCACGCCGAATGGGTGGCCGATCAGAGCGGAAGAGCAGTGTTCAAATGGAAGGAGGCAAAGCCGTGAGTATCATTGAACTGCTTCAGAAAGCTGGGGATGGTGTGGAGACTCAGACTGTCCACTCAGCCGCAACCGGAGTCCACAGGAAGAAAAACCACACCGAAATCACGGTGATGGTTCCGCATGAGATGGGAGATTCGATCACCAACATGTTACTCGGAAAGGAAGGCGACAAGATCGGGGTGATCCTGTGGCTCCCGACGTGTGTGATCAAAGAGGAGGTGGCAAAGCCATGACCATCACAATCAAATCGTGGATCGTACCAGCACTCATCACCGTAATCCTGCTGTGCATCATGTTCAGGCCATACCGTTCCAGCGGGCAGTATGACTTTGGACAGATCTTCCGGCTGTTTTGGCTGATACCGATCGGAGCC
>Ga0208600_1000047_pt1 | contig 14912 bp, 24 predicted proteins | sample LakMenEpi08Oct12_FD_150681 | JGI IMG/M metagenome (GOLD analysis project Ga0208600, IMG submission 150681) | Freshwater microbial communities from Lake Mendota, WI - 08OCT2012 deep hole epilimnion (SPAdes) | ecosystem: Environmental > Aquatic > Freshwater > Lake > Epilimnion/Euphotic zone ... | reverse complement strand
AGGTCGGCCCCGCTGAAGTTGGCCCAGCTGAGGTCGGCCCAGCTGAGGTTGGCCCTGCTGAGGTTGGCCCCGCTGAGGTTGGCCCCGCTGAGGTTGGCCCCGCTGAGGTTGGCCCCGCTGAGGTTGGCCCTGTCTCCGGTTGCTGTGTCAGCTAACCATTTGGCATGGCTAGCCAAAATTTCGGACAGATTGATAGATGAATCCATGGGGGAATGAATAATGGGATGGGGCAGTGATCAATCCAGGCCAGGAATCGGGGCGTCAGCAGCAGGCGCAGCAGCAGGACCCGACCGGCGGACTGAGGCAGGCGCGGCGGACCGTCGGCCAGCTGCAGAGGCGGGCGCGGGTGCTGGCTGGGGATTGGCGGCCACGGTGGTTCGGCCCTGGGGCAGCCGCTCAACCGTGCCGGGTTCGGTGGCTGGGGCGGGCTGTTCCGGGCCGCTGGTGGGCTCCAGCGTCAGGGAGCTGGCCTCCAAATTCGGGGAGCTGGGCGGCGCTTCGGAATTTGGGGGCTGGGGCTCTGGTTCAGTGGTGAGGGCTTCAACCACTTCCTCGGCGCGGTGCGTCAGGGGGGCGGGGGTTGCAGGGGCAATAGCTGCCGCTGGTACCTCAGCCACGGCGACCGCCTCAACGTCGATGACTTCCTCCTGCGTGCCAAGGCCTAGGGAAATCTCAGGGCAAAACACCCGCACCCACCACGATGCAGCGCGAAACCGCAACATTTGGCCGGTCATGGTGGGCCATTTGCTGGTTTCCGCGCCTTTTGAGTCTTTGCGGCTCCACCAACCCTGAGCCTTGGCCATGGCAATGGTGATTTTTTCACCTCTTAGGACCTCGCGAGAAGCAAGATCTGTGGCCTCGCAATAGCAGGAAGTAGGCTCATCTTCATTGTCAAAGATATAACGCAACGGTGAGAACCTACCGCAGGCGTTTACTGTGCCAATCAAGAACTGGCTACTCCATGATGGTCGGCCATAGATGGGGACCATGTTCTGCATGACCACCATTGGGGAAATCTTCATCCTGCTTGACAGCTCCAATGCAATCAAGCAGTTGGCCAGGCCGTCCTGTCCCTGGTATATTTTCGGCACCAAAGTAGAAGACGCCAAAGACTTGGCCATTCTTTGGGCCATCTCAAACCCCTCCAGGGTAAATACCCTTAAGTCGTCGCTGTCGTCGCGTGTGGCAAGTGCTGAAGTCATCAGAAAAGCTCAATGGAATCGGGGTCAATGGTCAATGGTGCAACGCTGGCGCGTTCGGGTCGGAAAGATTGCCGGCCATGGCTAGGCCAAACACCAGCGGCCTGGCATTCAGCAATACGGCGGAAGGCTTCCTCGCGTTTTTCAAGACCTAGGGCGATGTCGTCTTGATCGAGAATTAGCAAGGTGCAATCGTGCGGGGGTTCCCACTCGAAAGCAATGATGCCAATCTCTTCGGGGGGGCGACCGTATTTATCCTTAAAACCGAGATCAAGATGTGACATTTGCAGGTCATACCCAAGATCTATAGCCTGCCTATAGAATTTTTTTTGCTTGGCAGATCGGGTTTTTTTGACATCATAAAGACAACCGTCAATTGTTATGATGTCAGGCAGCATCCGACAAGGGCGACCGGCTTTATCGTTCCAAAAGTGTGGAACTTGGCTGGCCGCTTTGGTTAGTTTGTCCAGGACCGGGCCGATGTCAGGATCAGCTTTTAAGGCCTTGACAATTGCCTTGGCATTTGTAAGCCATGCCTGAGTGATTACATCAAAGCCTTTTGCGGCTTCGTCAAACTTTGCCCAGTATTCGATAGCCTTTTTAGTGTCGTCGCTAGGTTTGGCTGCATTTAATTGCGTAGACGTTGGCCGCTTTGGTGCGTCATCTGGAATGACCTTGTGAGTTTCCCTGATGTCAAATGGCGGAGTGAGCAACGAATCTACCAATGAACCTTTGTTCATGTCATCAGATGGCACAAACGGCGCGGCACCAGGGCCAAAGCGGTGATTGAACACCGCCATGGTTTCCGTTGCGGCGCATTTGAGCGCTGTTGGAGACCATGCCGGGTGGCGGTGGTAGTCGGCGATTTTCATGGCAACTTGAGAGGTTTGAGCTTGGCGCCGCGGCGAAGCAGGGTGGCAGCAGCCGCGGACTGACATAGGTTTTCTGTTTCCTGGGTGGATCGCACGGCCTCCCATTCATCAGGGAGGAGTCGCAATGTGAGATTCTGCCGGGGTCCCGATCCAGGGCGAAACCTCCGGCGTTTTTTCTGATCGTCAGCCATCAACTCGAAAGCCCCCCCCGGCTGCGGGCCTCTTTGATGGCCCTGCCGTACTCGAGGTCATAGGCGCTTGCAGTTGGCACTCGATGTCGGTACGGCCTGGGGGGCGTTGGGGAATCCAGCTCGGCTCCATGCTCGGCCAGGATGCCCTCCAGCTCGTCCCAACACCCTTTGTTGTCCAGAGCATTAATGTCAGCCCGGCGCTTAGCCTCGGCCATGTCACGGGCCAGCCAGCGGTAATAGTCGGCTCGGTTCATTCGTCTCCTCCAATTCGAAGAATTAAATTAGTCACGGCAGGCCCAGCCAGCCAGGCGCTGACCACGGCCACGCCCAGGATGGCCGGTAAAACGATGCAGATGTAGAAGAACTCAATCACGGGCCGACCCTCGCCATGTTGGGAACGGGGCATTGGGTTCGGCCGTGGTGAATGCCAACCAGCCACCCAACACCAGCAGCCAGCAGCAGCATCGTGGTCAGGATTGAGAAGGTGGAAGACGACTTGGATGGTGGCTTCGACGGCAAGGGGCCAGTGACCTGTAGGCCGGCGCGCAGATCGTCGAGGCTGGCCGCTGCGATGTCGAGCGCCTGAGCTTTCCTTCGGTCTGGCAGCAGCGACCAAAGGGAGCGCAGGCTAATTAAGTGGCTGATGGTGGCGTTAAAGCGCTGCGAGGTTTGCAGCTCTGGACTTGACGGGAGACGGAGTGGTGGGACGCCCATGGGCGGTGCGCAGTCGAACTCTCAAAGATTACCATTTGGTAAGTCGGGGCGCAAGCAAACCGACCCCAACCCCAACCCGTGACAATCTGTGAACCGTCACACCCGTAGAGCCCCGTGGCGTTATCTACGGATTACATTCTGTTCACCGGGGCGGAGATCCCCGGATCCACTCGTTCTCACGCCATGAACTTCGACAACGCGCACACAGCCGCCACCAACGCAGCCAACGAACTGGAGGCCCTGCAGGCCACCGATTTCTGGTTGGAGTTACCCGCTGACATCCAGGCCGAACTCTGCAAAGCGCACGCCATTCTGCGCACCATGGCCGGGACCATGGAGGCCGCCAGCCTGGTCTGATCGCTTCCCACCATCGCCAGCCGGCTACAGGCGTTAAACCGAGCCGAACCGCCCCCAGTAGTCCGGGGGCAACCAACCACCTCCGCCACCCAACCTCCAGCCAGCCATGACAACCGCCACCATGACCACCACCATTGATCGCCCAACCCATCAATTTGATTTTGATTATTGTGTTTATAAAGAGTATTGGGCAGGAAAGTATCCTTATGACAGTCATTGCCTCGCCCAGATAGTTAGCTTAGACGGCCAAATCGTAAGACAGGTTCGGTTTTCAACCAGCATAGACCCCATTGGCGAAACAAGCGCCGATTATTATAAACGTTGGGCAAAAAATTACATTCCCGCTGATGCCACCGTCCAACACGTTATGGACATGTGGGTAAAACGTGGAAAAAACGTGGCCGAACTGACGGCAACGCTAAACAAAGCAATAGAAGCAAAAAAAGCGGGAATCCTCTCAAACAGAAGACCCTTGTTTTTGTACAAAGGCAAAGACTTGCGCAAAGAATGGCGCAAAATCTACGAAGACAAGAGAGAGTGCAAACGGTTCTTGGCTAGTCCAGCCCACTTGTTGCAGCAATTTATGACTGATGGTACGAATTATTTACCTGGAAGCTTTTGACCCCAATCATCCGACCCCAGTCCGCCGGGGCTTCCTGGCAATCAATCTCCCCTCCCCCAATCCCATGACCCCAAATCGAACCCTTCACCCCGCCACTGCAGCGGCACGCATCGCCCCCCGGCTGCTGCAACTGGCAGCCCTGGCCATTGCGGCCGGGGGCCAGTGGCTCTGGCGCCACCGGTGGCAGATCGGCGCGGCGCTGGTCGCAGCGGTGGCCACCACCTACTCAGCCGGGGCATGGTGCCGGCAACAGGTCGAGACCCTGGCCGCTGAATCGACACGGCGGCTCCCCAGTCAACCGCTGACCGCGCTGGCGCCGATCACTGCCACCATCGCCGCCGCCTGGGGGCTGGTGGATCGGGGCACCATGGCCCGAGCAGAGCGGAGACGGCGAGACCGGCTGGCGGACATTGCCAACGCCTACAACCTGGAATTGCAAGAGCTGCTGCGACCCATAGAATTCCCCCACTCCAATGCAGCCGTGGCGATGGAGCTGCTCCAACGCCGTTACACCTGCAGCATCGCCTGGGGGCCTTTCAATGCCTGACCAATCCCCAGAATGGATCCGCAAAGCCCTCCAGCTCTATTTCGTGGTCCGACCCGGCATCCGTGTTGACTCGGTTGACCTGATTGGGTATTTCCGTGTTGCATCTGTACTTGATGCCGCCGAAGACCTAGTGCGTGCTGGGTGGCTGGTCAAGACCGATGGACCTTATCCCAAACTTATGCGCTCCAATGCCTGACCCCACTGCCGCAATCAGTCGCCCCCGCTACGTGCTGTGCCCTGGCTGGATCATAAGCAAAAATGACGGAGGTTGGCATTATATCAGCGCAGCAAAATTGGCCCGTTGTTACGGTGTCAATTTGCGCGATTGCTTAATTGAACTTCCTAGGAAATCACGCAGGTTTCAAGCTCACGAAAAAATGGTATTTCTAAATCCACGATTTGATGGCAATTATCGATTACCCCCCCTGCCCGATGCCTGACCCCACTACTGAACTGCAAACCGCACTGCGAGCTGCAAATTTTGCCTTAATCGAAGCTGCAGATCACATCCGAAGGACTGAAGGCCAGAGCAGTGCCTACCGCCGTGCTTCCAATGCCAGCGATGCTGTACGGGACATACTGATCAAGCGATCCAATGCCTGACCCCAACACCCCAGACCCCAGCCCCGCAGCCCAACGCCAGCGCCTATACCGCCAGCGCAAAGCGGGTCTGGCACCAGGTGGCCGGCGGTTCCTGTGCGAAGGCTGCGGCCGGCGTCACACCGGGGCCCATGGCCGCATCTGTCGGGAGTGCTCGCGCAAGACCCCAGAAGGGCGGGCAGCGACAGCCCGATGGGTTTGGGAATTGCGGCAGCGGCAAAAGGCAAAGCTCAAAGGTGACAATCCGTAAAGCGTCACAGGGTTGCCATGCTGGGGCGTTATCTACGGATTACATTATGGAGACAGGCAAGGGGGAACCCGAGCCGCTCACCCAACCTCCAGTCATGACCGTCACCACCTTTCGCAGCAACTACGGCTCTTACAATGTCACCCGTGCCGTGCTGGCATGTAAGCCAGAAATCAACAACGAAGGCACTACAACTCAAGATGTAGTGATCTTTGAAACTACCGATCAACAAAAAGCTGTAAGTATTGTTGGCAAAACTTTGTTTGTGCTGGCCAATGGCCACACCTTTGAATCCAGCTATGACGGTCAACGCCGCACATCGCTCAAGCCATGTGCCCGCAGGCAATACGCAAGCGTACTCAAGCAAGGTTACAGCCCAGATATTGAGCTGATCTATTGATCTCCCCCCCCCCAGCCCGCCGGGAGCTTATCCCGGCAACACATCCAATCCCTTCGCCTTCCATTCCCATGACATACCGCGTCGAAGTTCACAACGGCCAAACATGGGCCCACGGCATCCGGATTAACGACAGGCAGTTGCCTGAATTTTGCAGCATGGCCAGGGCCGATCAGCTCAGCATCACCGGTGCGCGGCAACTGCGTGCTCGGGCCATCAGGCTTTGCGGGGGGACCCTGCGCGTCAAGAAGGTGCCGGCCGATGCCTGACCCCAGATTCAAAATCCAGGCCCGCCTTTTGGGTGGCAAGATCCTGGACTGGAACGACTACGAAATGCCATCCGGCTTATGCGGGCGCACCTGGGACAGCAAAGCCCAGGCATTGAGCGAAATGGAGCGGCTAGCCCCGTTGTCTGGGTGGCCCATGGCTGATCTGCGCGTGGTCCCGGCTAATGCCTGACCCCAACCTGCCACCTCTCATCAAGTTCTCAACTCCCGGCACCCTTCAGCCGTATCAAGAAAGAATCCTGGCTGCTCTTGAGGACGGCAGCAGGCTTGAAACTTATTCCGAGCGCTGGAACCGGGAACGGAATGAATCTCGGGAAAGATGGAATGATGCAATCAAGCGAACCACTGATAGCTTTCTTGCGTTTGGGCGAGCTTGCAGCAAAATCTTGGCAAGCATCAGCCCGCTTCTGTTAAAATCCATGCAGGAACAATGGAAGTTTGAACGAGGCCCCACCATCGGTCGCAAGCGGCGAGCACGACGGGCCAGGGGCCGACGCCGAGGTAAAGCCTGACCTGAACCTGACCACACCGCCCCCATCCGGGGGCTTTTCATGGCCGCATCAAATTCAGCCATCCGGAATTTCCGGACAACTGAACTGTTGGGCCCTCAGCTCGCCCGCTCCAGCCAGTCCTCATCAGCCGGAAACGTCTCATTGAGCGATGGCCAAGGGCGCAGGAAATACTCAGGCACCGCAGGGCGCGGCCGTTGTGGGCACTCCAGCAGCCGTGCCTGCAGCTGAGCTCGCTGTTGAGCTGTCAGCAGGTGGTGGATCGGATCAAGCACCACGGCATCGGGGGCCGCCGTCCAATCAGGCCACCGGCCACAGCCGTACTCCCACCGGCCGCCACCAGGGGCCAGCGCCACAGCCAGGCGGTGGAGCACCCCCAGCTGCCACCAGAACGCAAACCGCCAGCCGTTGCCGGCCCAGACCTGCTGCCGGTCGAGGGGCTCGTCAACTCGAACATCCCAGGCCTCAACCGGCACGGCGCCAGATGCCACGGCGATCAGGGCCGCTGCCACTGCATCCCCGCTAGGGGGTGGTGGGCCCTGCGGGGTGGTGTCAGGTGGGTCTGGTGTGGCTCTGGGGCTGCTGGCTTTGCGGGGGCGGCCGGGGCGTTTTGGGTTAGGTGCTGGGCTCAATCTTCAGATCACACTCAAACGCGACGATCCCAGGTGGCTCGACCACCCCATCAGCGGGATCCGGCCTAACGCGGCGCAGGCAATCGGCGCAGCCATAGGCCCAGTCAAATTGCCCGTCCTCCAGGATGCCGGCACCAGGGCAGCCGAGCACCTCCCAGCCGTGGGCGCGGACGTGGGCGGGCTTTTGGGGGCTATGGCGATGAAACCGGATGCGACCGTCATGGCGCATAGCCTGAAGTCTGCAGTCAATTCGAGCCGCCTTTGATCCGCCCCAATCCCCGCCAGGAGGCGTCAAATTGGGGTCAGAAAACGGATGCACGTCGCTATCCCGCAAAGACAACCAGATCAGCCAGTCCAGCTCATCGTTTGAAATGGGGTCAGACATCGTGCCTCCGCAGCTCACGGCCAACTGCGTGCGCAGCATCTTCCTGCCCTGGGCCGATCGGTGGCCACCCTGCCGGGCGTGCAGGCTGGTGGCACCCAACCCCATCGAGCAGATCGGCGGTGGTATTGGCTCCCCCGTGGCGTTCTCGCAGCCAGTCGGCGATTTCATGGGCGACGGCGGCAGAGTCACGCCGGCAGTCGCGGCAGATCGCAAAACATGAACCGTCGGGGTTGCCGGTGGTGCGACATACCGCCAGGGCCAGGCGGTCCGAGAGGGTGAGGTCAGCCATTGGCCCCCTCCAGTTCGGTGGCAATTGCAAGAAAGCCATCTAATACAGCTAAACGCCCTTCTGCTTCTTGCGGGGAACTACAACGCTCGATCAGCAAGTCAATATGATCCACAGCAGCGCGGAGAGCGGCGGAGGCAATAAGGGTTGGGTCGTCCTTTGTCACCCACGCCTCGTGGGCAGCTTCATAAACTTTCTGCGCGGCGTCGGTTCGTGGTTTGGGTTCAATCATGGGGCCTCGTTAAGTGATGGGGTCGGCGCCACCGGGGCGGGCGGCAGCGGGATGCTCATGGCCTAACCTCCCGGTCCACCGGCTCAACAGCCTGGCGCAGCAACCTAACCTCCACATCCTTAGCCCATCGCCACGGATTCTGGCCGGCCTCTACGCCAGCATTGAACATGCTGCATAGCATCGAATAAAGCTTGATTTTGTCTGTAATGTTTAGATCAAGGTCGAGCCTGCGGGTTTCCATCTGACGATCAAACCACGGTTCAAAAGCATCATAGTCACGAAAGTAGTCATTGGCAGGATCACCTGGGCCCCATGGGCAGACCGGCCATGCTGCAGTTACATCGGGCCAGGATTCACGCCAGCCACAACGGCCAGGACGGAAGCTGGTATTGAATTGGCCGGCCCTGGCAAAGATGCCGCCCATGCCGCTGTTGTCCCACCAGAAGCGACCGATCTGGCCGCCGTCGGAGTCGATGCAGAAGGTCATGGCCTCCTCCGGCTAACTGCCACACCATCTGAGATAGGGACGGGGTGGGCCCGCATCCAAGCCTCTGCGATCTGGGCAATTAAAGCAAACATGAGAAAAAACAGGGGGGAAATTGTGCAGAGAAAAAAGACTAATCATGGATTGGCAAATCTTGACGCCCAAGACTTTGATAGGCAACTGGTTCCGAGTTAGCAGGTCGGTCAGAGGCTTGATCCTGTGGCCACGGCTGACCCAAAGAAGGATCAAAAAAACCAGTGGGCAATTTCGCCATATCGGTGCCGTACCTCCGGTCGTAATCTTTTACATATTCTTCACGGGTAACCAATCTCGCGTTGGGCGGTTCTTCAATCGGCGGCAATTTAAAAAGCATTCTCCATTTGGGGTCATCAAAAGTAAAAACCCATCCACGACCCTCTTCACAGATAGCAACGTATCCGCATTTAGGTATCAGGGCAATACTTTGAAAGCGTCGGCGTTTCATTGGATTAGGGGAGATTGTGTAAAGAAAAAGCCGGGGACTTACTGGTCTGCGCTTGTTACCGCCCACCTCCAGTGACGGCTGGCGCCAGCGGTAAACCTCGACGGGTCCCTCGTCGATGACGCCTGCCTTGGCAGGGGCAAGAGGCCGTTGTTTGCTACCGCCAGGGCCGGGCAGTAGACGGCATTGCCAGGGAGCGCATATCCGGGAGCCATGAGCCCCGCCATGCCCCGTGGGATTAAGGAATGGGTGGGGTTAAATCCAAGGCCGCCCAGTCGATCTTGATGACAGGGTGCAGGAGGCCAAGGGTCAATGCCTCGGCTACCTGAAATCTGGTCATGCCCGTCATGGCATCGCACAGCTGAATCCTCAGGGCAGTCTGAGCATCGTTTAGCAGCACTGGCTCCAGGGCCTGGTCGCTGATCTCCACAACCGGGGGCTCCGCCGGCTTGATCTCCAGCAGCGCTTCCGACTGCAGCAGATCGGCAACGGCCTCGGCGTCCAGCGCTCTTTGCGTTGCCGCTGCCGCTTCAGCCTGAGCTGCCGCCACCTTGGCCTCGGCTTCCTCGATCACTTGCAGCGCCGCTGCATCGGCTGTCTCCTGCGCCTTGCGTGCCACCTCGGCGGCGGCATCCTCGGCATCCTTGGCCGCCTTGGCAGCGGCATCCTTCTCGGCCTGAAGCCGGGCCTCCTCGCGCAGCCGGGCCAGCTCGGCGGCAGCGGCTTCCTCGGTCAAGGCTTTGGTGTGTGCCTCCCTCAGAACTCGCGTGGTGTCCACCAGCGCTGCCTTGCCTTCAAGGGTGAACTCTTCCAGTAGGTCCACGGACTGCTCGTACAGGTCCAACTCCAGCATCATTTCCTTGATGCCTTCTGAGTCAGAACCAAACGGCACCCGCGCCAAGTCCTGAACTGTTGTAATCCACAGCCGGTGCTTTGCCACCCGCTCGGCTTCCGCCTTTGCGATGGCATCCAGGGCGTCCTGGTGCGGCTGAATCAGGGCTGCCACCTGCTCGCGGAGAACGTTTTTCACGCGGTCAATGGCCTTACCCCGCTCCAGGGTTTCGGCCTTGGCTTCCTTGTGCGCCTCGTCGATCCGTCCGTTCAACCGCCTAAGGCTGAAGACATAGGACTTGGCGGCGGCGATACCCTTTTTGTCGGTCAGATCAAAGACCTTTTCAGCGGCCGTCGCCCTGGCCTCCTTGATGTCATCTATCAACACTTCGTACTGGGTGATGACGGTGGTCGGTGCCACAAGGGCCAAGGCGTCAGCCGCATGTGGAGCTTTTGTTGCTAGTTGTTCCTTCATAAAAAAGCGGGAATGATTTTCAAAGGGTTAAATTAGCTCCAGACGGGGCATAAGGGTTAGGGCATGGTGGGACCTCAGGGTTGGTGGCAGGCCATGGGTTGACCATAGCATAGGGTGAACCTCTCCGGCTACACTGGTTGAGATTCCCCTGCCCCTAGCGATGACGTCGAAACGACACCCGATCTCAATTCGGCCGACCCCGCAACAAATGCAATGGCTGCGGGCTGAGGCCGATCGCAGGGGCTTAGCGGTCAATGCCCTGGTGGTTATGGCCATCGAGCGAGCCAGGCGGGCCAGTCTGGCAGCCACGGCGCGGGAAACCGCCAAGGCACGGCGTGAGGCCGAATGAGCGAGAAACAAAAATTGATCGTCAGCAGTAGGCGTAATCCTTGCCCTGTCTGCGGGCGAACGAAAGACAGCGATTGCCGAATGACGCCCGATGGCCTTGAGGTGATCTGCCATCACCCCAAAGACCACAGCCCTGGCGAGGTGATCACCGGGGCGGATGAGAGGGCTTGGGCATTTACGGGCAATACCCGCGACGGCAGGGCAGGCCATTACACCCTCGACAAGCCCCTTGACGGGGCCCAGCGCCTCCCCCGACGATTGATTCAGCAGCGGCTAGCTGAGCCAGCTCGGACACCCCCAGCGCCATTGCCTGACCGGCCGCCGGTGCTGGCCAGGATGACCCCTAGGGAGCCCGCTGGCAGCCCATACCGCTATGGGCCCACCCAGTTGGTTAAACGGGTGGCGCTCGCTGACGGTGACAAGGCCTTCTACGCCAGTTATTTCGGCATCCTTGTGCCCTTTTTGGACGACCAATGGCAAACGGGGTCCGGACCTGATCCATGGCCGGTTTTCCACCATGACGACACCATCGGCGCTGAGGGCTGGATCCTGGAAACCGAGGGCGAAAAATGCGCAGAGATCGCCGCGTCCGAGGGGGTGGTCACTATCAGCCAGCCAGGGCACGCCCGCACCATTGAGCTGATCGTGCCCCGCTACCAGGCGCTCAAGGCTGATGGCTGCCCAGGAGTGGTTTACTTGGCCGACCATGACGGCCCCGATCGCCCGGTGCACCAACAGGAGGGTCGACGGCGCGCTGAGAACGCAGCCGAAGCCGCGGCGCAGGCAGGGCTGCCGATGATTGTGATCCCGGCCATCGACCTATGGCCCTCAATTCCCGATGGCGGGTCGATTGATGACGCCCCAGATGGGCCCGAGAGCGCGATCCTCGACATCATCGAAGCTGCCACCGAGGCCTACTGGACTCTGGTTGAGCATGAGCAGCAGCAGGAGCAAGGAGCGGAAAAACCACCGACCTTTGGCGAGCTTTTGGCACTGGTCCTCGATGCCGTTCGGGCTGGTGATGAGGATGCGGAAATGGCAATACGGGCTGAAATCATGGCCCGGTTTCGCCAGACCGATGGACGAATCACCGCCGCACTATTTCGCCTTCTCAGTCGCCAAGAGCAGGAAAGCAACAGCCAGCAGCAGAGGCCCGACTACCGATCGATCGACTTGTCGCGTGTTACCGGGATTGATTGGCTCCTAGAGGGTTTCATACCTGACAAGGATCAAGCCCTTTTGTACGCCCCAGCGGGGGCCGGCAAGACCACAGCAGCCCTTGCCATGGCGTTTGCCGTTACCGATGGCGCCGGGTTTTTGGATCGCGCCACCCATGCCCCTCAAGGCAACGTCTTGCTGATTGCATCCGATTCCGGCACTGCCCCTCTGATTCGATCAATTCAGGAGATGGGCCGCGACGCCGATCCGGCCATCAGTGGCGCTGCAGGTGGCCCCAGGCTGCATGTGTGGGCCCATGACACAGAACAGGCGGCAATCGCTTGGGAGGCCTCCCTGAGGGGTTGCCTGCGGCTTTTGGAATTTGTCCGGCAGGAGCAAATTTCACTGATTCTCATCGATTCCTGCAAAGCCGTCACGTCTAAAGCCGATCTGAACTATTGCGACAACGGCCAGATCACTGCCCTCCTTACGTTTTTTAAGGAAGTCATTTGTCGCCATTGCGCCGTGGTTTGGGTCAATCATGATGGGACCACAGGCGGTGAGGCTGCAGGGGCCAAGGCCTGGAAGGAAGTGCCGTCTGTGGTCCATTCGATCGAAATGGTCCCCGAGGGGATGGACGAAAACGGGGAAGGTGGACCGAAGGGCAAGGCCATCAGGTTCAACAAAAGCCTTCGCAGTTGGAAAGTTCGCAAGTGCCGCCAGGGGACTGCGCGGGAGTTCATGTACCGGATTGACGAAGAAACAGGCTGCCTCGCGGTTTGCCACACCGTTGAGGTCATCAGGGATTGCCGCGCTGCAATCGTCGAGGTGCTCACTGAAGCCATGAACAACGGCAGGGCGTCGCTGAGCAGCAGGGCGATCGTCGAGGAGCTTCAAAGCCGTTTCAGGTACAGCCAGGGCACGATCCGCAATGGCCTGACCAGGGTCAGCGGCGGCAAATGGCCCGAAGTGGTCAGGGTTCCCAGCGTCAGAGGCCACTACCGACTGGCTCCAAGGCTTGCCGAGCTTCTCTGCTCAAATTCCGATCCTCCTTAAATGGCTCCCTTCTCGGTGTGAATGAACTTTTAAAAAGACAGACAGAGACAGGGTTTTGAGTTGTTCATTTGAAGTTCACATGTGAACTTACTAGGACAATTTCAAAAGCGGCCTAGGAAGTTCACATCGAGAGGGCGTGTGAACTTCATATGAACAAGGAAGAGACCAGTCATAGCCTGCGTTTTCAGTTGTTCACTCACAAGGGATGGACTGCCATAAATAGGGATCAGCGGTCTGTTGATGCCATTGGCGGCCCAGAATTTCACGCTTGACCACCACCTTCCCCCCCCCCTACCAGCCATGACCCAACCAGCACCCAAACGTAAGTGGAGGCGATGGACGCTGGAAGACCTTGAACTTTTGGCGGACCTTGCTGGGGAAATCCCGTGGCACATGGTTGTTGATCAGTTCAACCAAGCCCGGCCCCCTCGAACTCCCAAGGCTTTGACCCGGCAAGCAGAGGCCATGGGTCTGTCAATCAAGCCTCAAGGTGAATTTATTACAACATCTGCCATTACAGTTCTTACGGGATATAACAATAAAAAAATACTTAGCTGGATTTTGTCAGGAAAGTTAAAAGCAATTTATCGCTATAAGTCAAAAAATAATCATTGGTGTATATCTCGCAAAGCGTTACGGGAATTTGCCAAAAAGCATCCCAACCAGTTTGGGGGTATTGGCCTTTCAGAGCTTACTCAGCTATTTGACTCGGAAATACACGCTTCCAAGATTGTAGCCATGAATCTCCCGCGATTGAAGCATACTGTTGAAGTCGAATGTATTGAAACAGGCCAACGCTATAAATCAATAAAAGAGGCATCTGTTGCTGCATTTGTTAACAAATCGGGTATTTCGGCTTCAATTAACAATGGCTGGGCTGCCAATGGTTTGCACTACCGGCGCGTGGTTGAACCGACAAAGCGGGTTTGAAGTAGGGTTGGGGCATGGTGAACCGACCAAAACGCAAAGGGGATCGAGGCGAATTGGAAGCCGCTGCAATCCTCACCGAAGCTCTTGGCTTGCCCATTCGACGCAAACTAGGGGCAGGTCGGGCCGATGACACCGGCGACCTGGACGGCGTTCCAGGCCATGTTGTGCAAATCGCCAACTGGGAAGACACCGCCGCAGCCGCCAGGGTCAAGCCCACCGCCGCAGAGCAACAGCGGATTAACGCCAGCGAGGCCCACGCCGCCAGCATTATTCGATTCAGAGGCGGTACTTTCCGCGTTGTGCTGACAGTGGAGCAGTGGACGCGCTACTTGCGGGCCATGGGGCTGGTGGAGGGATAGATGCCCAACGTCCGCCTAGACATTGACAGCAGCGGCTTAAGCAAGGCTCAGGCATGGCTGGCGGGGATTCAGAACCAGATGCCTTTCGCAGCATCCAGGGCACTTAATGAGGTAGCCAAAGGCGGTGTTAAGGATCTCAACGAATCGACCAACACATACTTCGACAGGCCCACCCAGTTCACCCAACGGGCCTACAAGGTCTCCAGGTTTAGCACTAAGCGCAACCTGACAGCCGAACTCGCACCACAACAGATCCAGGAGCGTTACCTTCTGCCATCCATCCAGGGTGGCGTTAGGCCCCAAAGGCCATCAGAGCGGCGCCTTACGGCTGCCCCAGCATGGCGCCCTGGGCGCATGGCACGGCTCAATGCATCCGGCAACATGAGCAAGGCCGCGGCGGTCAAGGCTCTCAAGGGTGGGCCTGACACCTTCATGCTCGGCAAGCGGCGCGGCAAGCTCCGGCCTGGCGTCTACCGTCGCATCGGATCAGGCAGGATGCGCAGGTATCGGGTCGAGTCGCTCCTGCTCTTCAACCAGCTGCCCAACATCCCCAAGCGCTGGCCGATCCGTCAAGTCACCCAAGACAGCGTGAGCAGGACTTGGGGGCCCGCACTGCAGCGATATGTGACCGAGGCGCTGAAGACGGCGAGGTGAGGCACCCCCCCCATGGCTTGGGTCCTCCGACAGGGGTCTTAGCCGTGGGTAGACTCGCG
>Ga0208600_1000046_pt1 | contig 14924 bp, 13 predicted proteins | sample LakMenEpi08Oct12_FD_150681 | JGI IMG/M metagenome (GOLD analysis project Ga0208600, IMG submission 150681) | Freshwater microbial communities from Lake Mendota, WI - 08OCT2012 deep hole epilimnion (SPAdes) | ecosystem: Environmental > Aquatic > Freshwater > Lake > Epilimnion/Euphotic zone ... | reverse complement strand
ACGTGGCTGGGGCCAAACATTATTTTTGACCAAATACTTCGAAATATGATCTGGGAATCGATCTTTCTCAAATATTGTGATTATGCAAAAACCAAATTGAATGTATCGGATATTACTATATTTGTAAATGAAGAACAAGAATCATTATTTGAGAAGATCGATTTCTTCGTTGATGGGTGTGTATTTATTGAAGATGATTGGACAATAATAGATTTATACACCGAATCATATGATCGTTACGATTTACTATTATGTGTGTTGATTCACGAAATTGGTCATGTTATCTGTTGGAATAAATATGGTTACGATCATACTGAAGAAGATGCTTGGGATAATGGTGGATCTATCTTAGAACAAAACGAAATTCCGGAATGTTTTGATCTGGTGAAAGTTGAGGCTTTGAGTAGTTATGCTAGAATTGCAAAAATTTCTGAACACGAATTTTGGCGATAGGCTTCGTCTGTCAAGCGAATATGGTGTGTATTCTAAACAACACAATCAATATCCAAATCTGTACCAATTCACTTATGATCAGATTGAATCTTCGAAGATCAAAGATCATCCGATCGTGCGAGAATCTCGTGGTATTATCCTGGATCGTGATGCCTCTTGGTCGGTAGTTGCTCGTCCTTTCGATCGATTCTTTAATTGGGGCGAGAATGTCACTGAAGTTAACTTTGATTGGTCTTCCTTTGTAGCACAAGAAAAGATTGACGGATCATTAATGATCCTATACAATTATCTTGGTAAATGGAATGTTGCCACCAAAGGTTCTCCTGATGCGAATGGTACTATCGGTGATAATTCGTTCACATTCGCTGAGTTATTCTGGGAAACCTTCAAACAACAAATGTATTCTGTTTCTGATCTAGATCCTAGAAATACATATATGTTTGAATTGACTTCAAAGTATAATCGTGTAGTTACTTCTCAGTTGAATAACGAAGGCAAGTTAACTCTAATTGGTGTTCGTGATAATAATACTGGTCAAGAGTTTCCAGTTTCTTTGTACAAAGATATCTTCGATGTGGTTCGATCATATGATATGAATACTATCGATGAGATCTTAATTGCAGCAAAAGAACTCGATCCTTCTAAACAAGAAGGCTTCGTTCTAGTTGATAAGAACTATAATAGAATCAAAGTTAAGTCAGAGAAGTATGTTTTGATTCATCATCTGAATTCTGGTAACGTTCGCCGCAGCTTACTAAATCTTTGGAAATCAGGAGATTCGGAAGAGCTATTATCATATCATACGGAATTTCGAAATGAATTTAATAATTTAGATGCGTCTATTCATTTATTATGCCAAGAAATAGACAATGGATGGTCGATGACAAAACACATCATTGATAGGAAAGAATTTGCTTTAACTGTTAATCAATACTACAAACATATTTCATCTGCCCTTTTTATGAAAAAAGATAATAAATTGAAAAATACAATAGATTATTTTAAAAATATGGATATTAAAAAATTAGAAAAAATATTAGACTTTGTTATCTGAAATACGAGAAAGACGATTATTTTTTCTAGTTTCTACCATTTGAGATTTTTGTTTCAAACTAATAATTCGTCCTGGAATAAGTAAATGATTTGTATCGTCGATATGTTCTAGATCCTTTACTTTAATAAATATATTTTTTGTCCCATCATTATACCACTTCCCTCCCTTATTATTTTTCTTATTTTTATTTTCTATCAAAGAGGCGGACCGTTTTTTCTTCGTTTCTTCAGATTGTTTTTTATTAAAAGAAGGATTTTTAGAACCCAATTTAGATTCAGACATATTTTTTTTCTGTTTATCGGTTCTTTTTTGTCCGACGACATATGTATTGCCCAATTTAGATAAACCCATTTTCTTACGGTGAATTTCAGATTTTCTTTTACCTAGTAGTGCAGCAGATATTTCGGCTTTGGTTTCTGGAGTGTGGTTCTTTCCATACCTAGGAGACTTTTCTCCAGTTTTTCCATACATAGGAGACTTTTCTCCAGACCTTTTGTCTAGTGCTTCCGGAGTGTATTTATAACCAGACACCCCTTCCCCGCCATCGGTCTTATTTCTCAGGATTCCTGTTCCTAGATCTTTTCGACCATAAAACTGTATTAGTCTTATTTCTTCGTCGAAGGCTTCTGATTCTGACAGATTTTCGAAGAGAATAGATATTCTAGAAGATTCAACAGGACGAAATCGTCTCTTACACCAGGCTCTGTTACCCTGACCTTTTCCAATATAATATGGAGTCCCATCTTCTCTTAGAAAAGCATAGACATAGAATCTGGCTGGGTCTTTATAAATAGTTTTAGACATATAAGCTACCTCCCAAGTAGTTTGTGTGTTCAGATGGGAGAAAGCGAACACTTTCTCCCCATAATTATTTATAAAAATATATTCTTGACTATTTTATCAGAATTTGAAATTATCAAAGTTCTTCTTATATGAAGATCCTCACCGTACTTGCGAATTGTATGAAAGTTCTAATTGGTATAAGTTTAAGAAATTCATTCGCTTAGAAAAATAAAGGGGCCGCTGGCCCCTATTTCTTTATTTGTAATAACATTTTCTGAAGTGCGTTAAATAGATTCTTCTCATTAGAGAATTGTTCATAATTCATCATTAATTCTAAATCGTTATCTAACTTGGAATTAGTATTTGTCATAATCAATAAAGACTCATATTCTTCATATCCTTCCGTGTCAACATAAACAGATTCGACGGATTCAACTCCATCTGGAGTCATAAACACTGCAGACAATTCATCAGGATTTTCTGGAATAGAAGTAAGTTTATCTGACAAAGAAATAGATTCTATAAAATCATCTTTTGTTCTTTGTAACTCTTTGGATACAAATAATCTGACGCCAAGTATTGCCCAAATCTTGATTCCTTCTCTTCCATATAAATTCTTCCACATCTTTCTTGCACCAGCAGATTGAGTATCTAATGCTGCAAGATTGATTCCCCTCTTTATCAATCCCATATATGTTGTAGGCATAATTCCTTTTCCAATATATTCTGTTTTCAAATATGAATTGATGATCTCATAAAAATCATATCCGTACCGATTATATATTGGTCTCTTGTATAGATGCAACATACCAATACATCTTGGGGTCTTGTTGACCATAACCCAATTAGTTATGTATGTTACTGGCCCCTTTGTAAAATATCTGACTTCTATAATAATATCATCTTTTGTTTTAAACAAAAGAGGCTTATCAAATTCACTATATATTGTTGCATATTCTTGTGAACTTGGAAAATCTCGTGTTGATTTAGCGAAATCTTTCGTGATTGAAAGATTTCGCTGTAATTCTACTATATGATTAGAAAATTCTTTAAATAACATACATATATTTATTAGAATTTGAAATTATCGAAGTTCTTCTTATATTTCGAAGAACCATATCCTGAATCAAATTCACCATAATTATTATCCTGATAAGGATCTTGAATACCACCTTCTCCATCAATCTGAATATCACCGATATCAAATAATCTCATCTTAGATCTATCAATACCAACCAAGAATTTCTTATTCTTAGTCACATCATTATATCTATTCTTCAACTGTTTAATCATCAACTGACCAAGTTTTTCTAATTCTTCTGTATTAATTAGAGCAATCATGAAATCGCAAGTGGCGGCGACGCCGAAACTTTCTGCAATATCACCCATACCAGCATCAGAATCAGACGCTCCAGATCTCGTAAATTGTGATGCGGATACGATCGGAAGATTAGCTTCTACAGCAAGACCACGAACTTCTTCAGCAATAGACTTAACCAACATATAAGAATTTACTTGACCGTTATTCTTAATTCTTGAAGAAGCACAAATATTCAAATAATCAATATAGATAATATCTGGAATAAACTTCTTCTTTAGAGCAAGTTCATGTAGAAGATATCTGAAGTGTGATACGTTGGCTGAACCAGTTGGATATTCCTTGATAACCAACTTGCCTGGTGTTCGACTTTCTAACTTATTAATTAGTGATAAGAATTGTTTCTTAGAAATTTGTTTTAGAGTATCTAAGGTAATATCCAATAGATTCGCATCAATTCTCTCGGCGATTCTTTCTTCAGCCATTTCACATGTAATATACAAAACATTCTTACCATCAAGAACATTAGAAGCTGCCATATGACACATCGCCAAAGTTTTTCCAGCATTAACACCACCAAGAATTAAGTTTAGCGTTTTTCTCGGAAGTCCTCCACCAGTAATAAGATTTAAATTCTGGATATCAAAACGAATTCTCTCTTCTTTCTTATGATAAAATTCAAATCTTGTTTCTGCATCAGAAACAAAATCATGACCAACTGATGGATCGAATGTAATTGCAAGAGCTTCTTTAAGAATTTCAGGAATAGAACCTTTATCTCTAGTATCTTTTTCATCAGATATAATCTTAATAGAATCTAAGATTGCATTATGCAATGATTTTTCTTTACAAAATGATTCAGTCTGTTTGATCAAGAATTTTAAATCAGTTTGCTCATTCTTCGACCAAGAATCTAATAGATTAGATATTACTTCTGAGTCTTCAATTTTAATCTTCTTAGATTCAGAAGTCATAATCTTAATAGCTTCTACGGAAGCTTGTTTATTATATTCTGTGACAAACGAATTAATGAATTTAAATATACTTCTATCATTATGATCCGAAAAATATTCAGACTTTAGAAAGGGTAATACTGATCTAGTATATTCTTCGTTATGTAAGAGATTCTTTAAAACCAAATGTTCAATTTTCATAATTAGTTTTCTCCTGTGATAACGACCAAGAATTAGAGTCTGAACCTGAGCCTGAAGAAGATAAATTTGCAGACCAAGATTCTGATTTGGGTATCTCTCCGGACCAAGACCAGGATCCCGATCTGCGTGAATTTCCAATTCCACTCCATGATCCAGAAAATAAACGAGTCCAATATATATATTCTGATTTCTTTCTTAATTTGTGAATCATAAATTGGATGTCCCGGATTTAGAACCATATCGATATCTACTGTCGGTAATCCATGATAGATAATGATTAGATTGGCCAGACTTAGAAGATAAGAAGATACTCGAAGAGGTTCCGCATCTATGGAGACCGGAGAAGAACCTCTTCTTGGAATTAAATCTCAATCTAATAGATTTTCTTTTTGTTGTTAACATATTTCCATTTATCTTGAATAATCTAGAATAATTAATTTCCAGACCTAGACCAAGACCTAGACCTAGACCTAGACCAAGACTCAGACCTAGACTCAGACCTAGACCAAGACCCAGACCTAGACCTAGACCTAGACCAAGACCAAGACCAAGACCCAGACCTAGACCAAATAATTCTTTTGTAAATTGATTTCTTTATCATATTTTTAGTTAGACCTAGACCCAGACCTAGACCTAGACCAAGACTCAGACCTAGACCCAGACCAAGACCAAGACCCAGACCCAGACCAAGACCTAGACCTAGACCCAGACCAAGACCCAGACCCAGACCCAGACCCAGACCAAGACCAAGACCCAGACTCAGACCTAGACCTAGACCCAATATTTTTTTTGTAAATTGATTTCTTTATCATATTACAATTATAACTTATTTTGTAATATTAGTCAACTGGGAATCATTTGCATGCAAAATAGCATATTCTAATATCTTCTTAATTAATTTCTTGACAATTTGAATCAGAGTTTTATCATTACTGGATACATTATTGGGAGAGTACACAACTGTCATATCAAACGTCAATATAGAAGAATCTTCTTCTTCACAAGTTATATCTGTTATTTCTATAATAGTTTCTTTATGTTTTCCTTCATCTAATCTCAATAATATCTTTTCGTTATTGTTGTGTTCTGTAATAAAGAACGATGCTTTCATATCTGAAAATGGTACTATCTTATATGATTCTTCTTTTTGTTTAGTATTTTTCATTTATATCTCCAAAAGAAAGAGGACTTAGTCCTCTTCTGCATATTCTTCCGTTGTTTCATCTTCTACAATCTTATTAGATAACTTAAATTTATAGATAACATAATCTTGAAAAGTTTTATCTTGCATAATAGATTCCCAAAAATCTTCAGTATTTGTGGCATCTAATCGATAATTCTTATCTTCTCCTACTTTTTGGTACCATCCATTTTTTGGCTTGATTACATGTCCCGATTCCAAAGCGAGATCCATCAATCCAGAATATTTACTAATTCCGTCATTGAATTTAACTTGAAATGTTAATTTACTCTTCTCTTTTACGAATCTAGATTTCTCAATGTTGATAGTAAAATTATAACCCACTAGATCGGTACCATCTTTTTCTTGTGTGCGTGTTACAATAAAAATCTGATTTGCAGAATATGTCACTGATGTACCACCACCAACGACGGCTTTAGAGTAGAGCTCCATTGTAGCATAAACGTGATTTATTACAAGACAAGGAATATCTTTCATAGTAAGATGGGGAGTAATGATTCTCAACAATGATCGAATCGATTTTGCTCTGGTCATATCTGCAACTGATTTTTCATCAACAGCATCATCTACTTCTTTCTTAGAAGAAAGCGATCCTAATGAATCAATCATGACGAATACTTTATCACCACGTTGTATTTCATTCAATCGTTTGACTATATCAAATTTAAGTTGTTCGATATGTTCGATTGGAATATGAATGATTCTAGAAGCGTCGATTCCATACATCTCAAGATATTCTGGTGTAATACCAAACTCAGAATCATAGAGAAGTGCTACGGAATCTTCATACTTATCAAAGTAAGCCTTCATACAATAAAGAGAAAGAAGTGTCTTGTATGACTTTGATTGTCCGGCAACTACAGTTAAACCTGGAACTAGACCACCATTCAGATCTCCAGAAAATGCAATATTTAAGATAGGAAGTTCGGTGCTAATGCAATCTTTAATATTGAAGAACGATGATTCGGATAAGATCTCTGCGTTTTTTACAGATCCTGCTTTTTGTAATTTGTCTAATAGTTTACTCATTTGTTTCCTTTTGCTGTTTGATACAGGAGCTACCTGTGTTTAATATTTAGTCGAAAAACGAATCAAGAGTTGATTTGTTTTCTAATGACCAAGAAATTGCATCTAAAATAGTAGAAATAGGTTCTATAAAAGTCTTTTGAAATTGTAAATTGTAATCTATAAATTCATGTAATTTAAGTTCCGGAGGAAGAATTGAATTGAAAGAAATTATATTCTCTCGAATCATATTCGGTTCTTTAAGATACAAGAATTTAATCTTTTCTCCTTCGTGGATCTCAGTATACTTCTTTAGAAGATCATTCTTTTTCAAGAGATTGTTGTAAACAAGTGAACCTCTTACATGTATTGGAGTTCCTTTTGTATAGATAGAAATATTAGATGAATATGTTTTTAGATTATTAACACCTCTGGGAAATGCAATATCTTCTGGAGAAAGCGAAAGAAATTCTTTTTTTACATTATCAATATATTCACGCAAATCAGACTCATTCGATTTCATGATAATTTTAATTGCTTCTTTAATTTTACCACGACAAAATTTTGGAGTTGAAGATTTAACAGCTTCAATACCCATGATTTTCATTTTTGGTTCTGAATATCTTACTCCTTCTGAATCATAAACATTTAACATATATCTTTTCTTTGCCGTCCAAATACCACGATCGGCGATCGATTCTCTCTTCATAATCATTTTCTGTGAGTATGAATTTAGATAATCAGCTAGATCTTCATAAGAATCATTAATTATTTTCTGAAGTTGTTCTTTGCATATTTTATCTAGAAGATCAACTGTCTGTTCGTTAGTCTTATTGGGAAAGAATTTGTTTACTAGATCTTGAAGATCTAAATATGCCGAGTCCGTATCTATTGCGATAACATAATCTTTATTCGTTTTTAATATATTTCTTAGATATCCATTCAATCTATTAGAAACCCAACGAATAGCCAATTGGCCAGATACAGTAATTGATTCTGCAATTCTCTTATCTGAGAATCTAAAATATCTATTGGCAATTGCACCATAAGCTGAATTCAATGCAATCTTCTTAGCCATCTGCAGATTCTTATACTTTGAGATATCATTCAGAATTTGCTTAGTATCTTCACCAGTCTTATTTGCGGATTCTAAATCTTTTTCCGCTTGAATCATTTTTGACTTATAAATCTTACGTTGTTCGAACATCCAGGACATGAGCTGTGTCAAAAATCCATCCTTATCTCTACGATACAATTGTCCTGTCGCAGACATTGAGAAATTATTTTTCTTTAAATCTGATAGATCTATCTCCTTAGATAACAATTTATCTACAGAAATACCAGGAATAATCTTATCTATAATTGTGTCCGGAGAAAAATTCCCGCCCATAATAAGATGAGGGTACAGCGATTGTAAATCGAAAGAAACTACCCAATTATAGAATCCAGGTCTGGGTTCTTTTACATAAGCTCCTTCAATTTCTTCTTTAATTGATTCTTGTCTTTCAGGAATAACATAACCTCTTGAAAGTAGATGATTGTAAATAATAACATCCCACATTCTAATTTGAGAGAATACGTCATCGAAATTGACTTTTGCGTCATAAGCCATAGTCATAGCCAACTCGATTAATTTCATCTTATTTTCAAGAGAAACAACTAAATCCACATCTTTCGCATTGTATTCGAGAAATTTATTATAATCTTCTTTATAAAGAAGGTGAAGAGAACCATACTCAGAATAATCTAATTTATTTTCACCAAGTTCAACAGAAGCAATATAATCTAATTTATAAGATTCCTGAGCAGAGTAAGTGAATTTCTTATAGAGATCTAGATAATCAAGAACAGAGATACCGAACATATCATATGTCTGGACTTTCTTACCCATAATTTCAATAGTCTCTTCACGTAAGATTTTCCATGGCGAAAGATTCTTTGCCTTGGCTTCACCAAATACACGTGTAATTCTATTGATTAGATAGGGAATATCGAAGAATTTAACGTGCCATCCCGAAACAACATCAGGATAATTCGATTTCCAAACCTTCAAGAATTTCTCTAGTAATATCTCTTCAGATTCACAAGGAAGATATATCGCATCGGTCAAATTTCCTGTGAAATGATCAAATCCCAATACAATCTTTTTCTCTAGATTAGAAAATTTAATTGTAATGGCATTAATTTCTTCAATGGCATTTGAAATAGAAGGAAATCCATTCTCACAAGTACATTCGATATCTATATATGCAACCACAATATCTTCGGTTTTCCATTGTATATCACTGTTAGTGTTTTGTGATATCCATTGATATTGTGGTTGTATATTACCATATACTGAGAAATTACCAACATCCTTATTGCGTGCGATAAATTCTCTTGTTTCTTTTACATTCCCAGCATCAAATTCAATAACAGGATATTCATCTAAGTTCTTAAATTCCGATACTGTATTTGGTGAAGAGGCAGGAATCCAGATTCTAGGATGAAAATCATTTATCCTATCTTGTTCTCGCTTCCTGTCCTCAACATAACGAACATATAAAGTATTTCCCCAAGATTGAACATTAGTATAATATTTCATATTACTAATTATACTATATTATTTGTTATTTGTCAAGTAATTTGTATCTTAGATGAGAAGTCATTTACTTTTGCAAGCAGAGACGCACCATATCCGGAATCTAGATTAAGTCCTCTGCCACCAATTACTTGTGTTACTGCTCTATCTGCATCGGCTTGATTTGTGAATTGTATTTTTCCAGATAATCCAACCAATACAAATTTAACAGAAATAATTGCAGAAATATTTCTATCAGTTACCAACAGATCTGGATCTTGGATAATATTGAATCCACATAGATCACCATACGTTTTATAATTTGATCTACCAGTTAATTGGATGTATCCTCTCCCACGATAAGTCCAACCATCTCCTGGATTAACATTACCCATTCCCCTACCAATAACATTGGTATTTCCATAAATCAATTCAGCAAATTCTTGTGGATTGCATTTTATTCTTGACAATTCTGAATCTGACAATCGATAAACCCTAGAACCAAATATAGATTTGATTCTAGAATTATCTGTTTTACAATAATTTAGATTTTCTTCTTTTGGGATTAAACCACACTCTTTATATGCATTGGATATTATCGCTTTTTTTAAAAAATCACATTTAATACCGCAAGCTACACATGCATCTAATATTGGTTGTATAAGTTGTTTATCCATATCTATGTCCAAAGAAATCGTCTAATCTTAATAAGACGAATTAACATTTGTTCGTCTTCTTTATCATATTTAGCTTCAATCTTTGTGATTGTTTTAAACACTTGTCTTTCTTGTTTGGTTGACCGTTTTAAAGTATAATATGTTTCTCCATCACGTTGGACTTCAACAAGATCATCTCTGAGAGTTTTGCCTTTAAATACTTCATAATAATTAGCTTCAACATATGGATCTGGTCTATTTGGTCGTGTTTCTTTCCACCAAGTATAAAGATCTAGAACTTCTTTTGCTGCTTTAGCTTGATGCACTAATTCAGTTTGATTAATCTTCCAATTCAAATATTCGATACCATCTTCTGGAGAACGAAATCTTCGAAATTTCTTGTCGAACCAAGATAATTTTGAATACTTAGATCTATCAGTCCATGTATTCATCCATGCTTTTTCGATCTCAACGAAATCAACAAGAAGATTAAAATTAACATGTAACATACGAGTGTCGGTGTCATAATAACCTGGCTCCAACCCAGTATTTACGATATGATATCTTCTACATGTTCTGAAACGAACCCAATCCAATACCAGAATATACTTATCTTTAAGCATATAAAGAATATCTTCAATCTGTTCTTTCCAATAGTTTTTGTATTTCATCATGAATTCCTTCTTGTGGTTTTTAGTGAATGTATTCTATAACCACTAAAATTAAAAATTTAGTCTTAGACTTAACTGTAGTTGTCTTGAAGTTCCTAGACCAACAGTTTTATCAAGTGTTGATTGTATCGTTCCAAATACAGCTCCCTTTGTTACATCATTGTAAGATTGACCGGGTTGTAGTGTATTAGACTGACCAATTCTGGATGGAATTGCATTTGGTAATTGTGCTGGAGGATTTGTAAAATTTACATTATTAAAGATGTTATATAATTCTGTTCTGAAAATTAAATTGTATTTGTCTTTAGCATAAATCTTTTTCTGAAGAGTTAGATCTGCTTGGAAAAGCATTGGACCTCTCAACGAGTATCTAGAAGCGTTTCCAAAATATCCAGGCAACGGAACTGAGAAAGCAGCAGGATTCAAGAAAATTGTTTTATCAGTATTTTTGATATATGACGAAACTCCTAATACATAATCAGGTCTGCGGATTTGTCTTGTTTGTCCACCACCAGGAACATTAATAACAGCTACAGAATTAGACCCTACAGAACTATTATAGTACAATCCAGATGATTTGTCAAGAAAGATTATGTCGTTTCTTACGATTAATGGATCAAGAGGAAGACCTGATCTGGTATTGATAACAGAACCAATCTGCCACGTTTTCCATTCATACAATCCAACAATATTTAAATTGTGACGAATATCCGCTGCATTATTACCATAATCGGTTCTCCAATTGAAAGGATTTGCAACAGTTACAGTTTCATTTGAACCACCAGATGAACCGATTGATCTTCCCCATGTATATGATACACCATAAATTAGGCCGCTCTTCGTTTTTCTGTTTAGAGTTGCCTGTAAAGCATTATAATGATCATTACCACCTGATGTTTTTACATCAACTTCAGCAAATCTATCACCAAATTGTCTCTTTACAGTTCCAGTAGGAGTTACATCTGTGATTAGATTTCCAAGTGTTCTAATGAACAAATTTCTACCAAGAGAACCAACATACGCAACAGTTAAAACATTATCTTTAATTTGTTGTTGAACTGATGCTGTATATGAATAAACAGTTTCCGGAATATTATAACCCGAAGAATAAGCTCTTGGTTGAAAACGAAGATTTGGGTCATTGATATTGTAAGAAGCAATAATAGAAGTTGGATTAATCGGATAAGTTGTATTAGTTAGAGTCTTACTAACACGATCAGATTCAAATGGTTGGATAAGATCTTCTGGTTGTCCTGGTCCAAAATAAACACCAGTTCCTACACGAAATACAGTCTTACCATTTAGAGAATTTGGACTCCATGTTCCAGATAATCTTGGCGAAAAATTATCTTTATTTGAACGATAGACAGGAAGATTATTTGGTAAAATGTTTCCTGTTTCTGGTGACCAATTAACTAATAGATTTCTCTTTTCCTTGAAAACTGAATAGAATTCATATCTAATTCCATAATTAACAGTAAAGTTAGAAGATGCTTTCCATTCATCTTGTATATAACCAATTAAATAATTCTGAGTAATTTCTCTTTCTCCAGTTGCTCTATTATTAAATGGAGAAGGTGCAGAAAGATCACCCAAGAATTGTATTTGAAGTGGTCGATTATTAATTAGATCTTCTACGTTTGAGAAACTATAAGTTGTTCCACCAAGACGATCTGTAAATAAACGGATAAATCTTAATTCTCCACCAAACTTAAAATTATGAGAAGAATTAATCCATGAAAAATTATCAATCAAAGTAATTGAAGTATTAGTATAAGGTTGTCCACGACCATTTGTAGCAGAATTTGATCTTACTAGACCACCAGCAGTAGCAAATCCTGTGCTTGAACCTTGTGTTGTAATACCAGATAAAGCAACGCCACCAGTTAGATTAATTGAAATATCTGCTGGATTAAAGTTATTTACAATTGGTGCAGTTCCCCATGCTCTTGTTTTATAAGCATTTAATCCAATCTTGGTTTCATTAATCTTCTGTGGTGTGATAATCCATTGAACATTTGCTACAGCATTTTGTGGAACCGCAGTAACATCAATAGAATTTCCAGTAACACCTAGTGGTTGAATTGACTTACCACTATCTCTGAAGTAACGGAAATATCCAGAAAGATTATCTGAAATTTTTGAATCTAATCTTAGACCAAACGAATTTTCATCTACAGTCTGTTTTCTATCAATAGCAACAATAGAAGCATTCGGATCTGTTGTTGGAATATTTCCAACTGGATAAAGTGCTAGAAGATTTCTAACTTGTGGAACTGCTCTTGCTTTTGCTGTTTCTGATGGAACAGCTTCTCTAAACGGAACCGATTGTCTCTGTCTTAGACCTTCATATGATGCAAACCAAAAAGTCTTATCTTGCTTTACTGGACCACCAACAGAGCCACCAAATTGATTTAGACGTAAAGGATTCTTAGCAGCATCAAAGAAATTTCTAGAATCTAATACATTATTTCTAAGATATTCAAAAACACCACCATGAATCTTATTACCACCAGACTTAGTTACAATTGTGATTTGACCACCAGTTCCTGTACCATATTCTGCTGGATAATTATTAGATTCAACACGAAATTCTTGAACATTTTCCATTGAAGATTGTAATCTAAAGAATGAAGAAATCTGCCCATTTAGATTACCCGGAGAAGCATCAATAATAGAAGATCCTTCAATTCCATCATATTTAATAGCATTTTGTTGATTAGATCTACCACTAAACTTAATATTATCAAATGTACCACCGCCAGCAGTTGAAGCACCAGGAGCTAATAGATATAACTGTGAAATTTGTCTACCATTTAGCGGAAGATTTGAAACTTCTCTTTCAGAAACATTAACACCAATCTTCGCTGAAGATGTATCGATAGTCGTAACTTCACCACCTTCAACAATAATTTCAGTCTTAATAATTTGAGGTACTAAGATGAAATTGATACCAATAGATTCATTAACCAATAATTTAATTCCTGTTTTCTGTGTATTTGCAAAACCGGGAGCAGAAGCTTTTACATTATAAGATGAAGCAGGTAGATTTGTGATAATGTATTCACCAACTTCATTTGTTACCACTTCTCTTACAGATCCAGTTTTTTCATTCTGAATCTTAACAGTTGCACCAATAATTACTTCTTCATTCTTGTCAAAAATCTTTCCTCTAATCGAAGCTTCTTGACAAAATAAGCTAGTCGTTAATAAAAATAAACTTAATAAATATTTCATACATTCCTTTATTACTATTTGGTTACTTTTCTTTCATTTAAAACACGTGAACGGCAATTAATTGCCGTTCATTTTATTTATGTAATTCGTACAACATCTGATATTTCTAACATCATCTAAGACAACTCATCAATTACATCTTGAATATATTTCTTAGTCTTAGAACCAACAAATCTGAAGATCTCTTCGTTACGATGATTCACGAATACCACTGTTGGTAGTGATTTAATCTTATATTCGATAGCAGCATTCCCATCTTCTTCAGAATCTACATCCTTCACAACAAATTCATGACTAGGATTCGATACCTTCAATTCTTCTATGATTGGCTCTAGAGCCACACAAGCGGAACACCATTCTGCCCCAAATTTAATTATTTGCATATTAACCTTTCAAGATTAGGGGAGTTTCCTCCCCTCATTATAATTCTTTGATATTGAATTTCTTCGGCTTCTTCGATTCAGGAAGAACCAATTCAAGATCAATACTCAACATACCATTTTTATAATCAACATCTGTTACTTCGACATATTCACCTAGAGTGAATGATCTAATAAATTCTCTTTCAGCAATTCCCTTATGAACATAAGTCACACCTTCAGGAAGAGGCTTTGGTTCTGCCTTTCCTTTAACGTGCAATTGATTGTCTTCTACTGTTACTTCCAAATCTTCTGGCGCAAATCCAGCTACAGCAAAAGTGATATTGAACTTAGAATCTTCACTCTTTGTTAGATTGTATGGAGGATAAGTGCCTGATTGTTTGGCTTGTTCATTCCAGAAAGAAGTCACGTTATCATAATTGAATAGTGGAAAAGATAGTGGATCTAATGTA